>QFCH01001410.1_pt1:0-90000 | contig 640413 bp, 575 predicted proteins | sample 5346071 | NCBI WGS metagenome assembly QFCH01 (sample SAMN09062255, study PRJNA434731) | Human gut metagenome, whole genome shotgun sequencing project. | isolation source: stool timepoint B chromium assembly | host: Homo sapiens | collected 2015
TGCAAGTGGATCCCAAACCGGCTTTAAGCCCTAGATAAAGAGACCTCCTTTGTTATAATAAGTGTGGGTCCTAAACCGCACTAAAATAACAAAGGAGGTGTCCAGTATGGACAAAAATACTTTAACACATACAACTTGGGAATGTAAATATCATATTGTTTTTGCACCAAAATATAGGAGACAAATTATTTACGGAAATATAAAAGCAGATGTAGCTAATATATTAAGTACGCTGTGCAAAAGAAGAGGGGTAGAGATTATAGAGGCAGAATGCTGCAGAGATCATATACATATGCTGGTAAGAATACCACCAAATCAAAGCGTATCTTCTTTTATGGGATATTTAAAGGGTAAAAGTTCGCTGATGATATTCGATAGGCATGCGAATTTGAAATACAAATATGGGAACCGGAAATTTTGGTGCAGAGGATATTATGTAGATACAGTAGGAAAAAATGCAAAGAAGATAGAAGAATATATAAAAAATCAATTACAGGATGATATAGCATATGATCAGTTAAGTTTAAAAGAATTTATAGACCCGTTTACGGGTGAGCCAGTAATAAAAGGCAAATAAAACAATCCCTTGTAAGGGATAGCCGGGAATAAGGTGCGGTTGGGGCCTTTATTTCGTGGGACCTTTGAGGTCCAAGCCGGCAATCGTCCCTTACAGGGACAGAGCAAACCACCAGTTTTGGTGTGCTACCCGTCAAGAGGACAATGAAAAATAAGAATTTTTCTTCCGTCAGCCAGGTACTGGCTGGCGGTATTTTTACGCTGCCTGCAATGCAAGTTCGTGGAATTCCATTGGTGTCATTACATGCAATTTTCGCTGTAGCCTCCGTTTATTATAATAATCTATGTAATTACTTATCGTTTCTACCAGTTCTTCCCGGTCTGTAAATCGTCTCCCATAATACATCTCCCTTTTCAATATTCCCCAGAATCCTTCCATCGGACCATTATCAATACAGTGTGCCACTCTGGACATGCTCTGTTTCATATGGTGCTTTTTCAGACGGTTGCAAAACGCTGGGCTTGTATATTGAAATCCTCTATCCGAATGAAAAAGCGGATGCGCATCCGGTTCTGAAAACACCGCCTCGTCAAACGTATCCATTACAAGGGCATTATCATTACGGCTGACAACGCTTGTGACGCATATGGGAGAGATGGATTATCTTCTTCCTGTAAAAGTATCGGAAGATCTGAAGGGAGTTACTGGGGAGGACTGGATTGATTTGCTGCGTCAGATTGCGCAGTGCGGACTCTATGATGTGTTGATTCTAGATCTGGATGAAGGGCTTCAGGAGGTGTATCAGATCTTAAGATTCTGCACACAGGTACAGGTGATAGAGCTTTCGGATCCTGTGTCTCAGGCAAAATTGCTTCAGTTTGATCGGGAGCTTCATCTGCTGGGATACGAGGATGTCAGAAGGAAGCTGACCAGACAGGAGGGACACGCATGATTTTGGCGGAGCAGCTGCATGCCAGAATCTTGGAGGAACTGGATTTGACCAGAGAAATCGAAGATGAGGAGTTGACACAGCTGATTTACCGAGTGCTAAACGAGGCATCGCAGCAGGAGTATCTTCCGTTGGCACAGAAGACGGCGCTTGGGAAGGAATTATTTAATGCCTTTCGAAAGCTGGATCTTTTGGAAGAGTTTTTGGAAGATGATGAAATTACAGAGGTAATGATCAATGGAACAGAGGCGATTTTTTATGAACGAGGAGGCAGACTTTATCAGTCAGAAAAGCGGTTTTTATCCAGGGAAAAGTTAGAGGATGTAGTTCAGCAGATTGTGGCTCCGGATAGCAAGATTCTTGCTGTCCGGAAAGATAAAAAAGGGAGGGATTAAAAATGTTGGTTAAGTACATAATAAAAGTGTTTTTATATTTAATTCTTGCAGTAATGACATTGATTCACTGGTTATTAAAAATTCCGATGATATTGGGAAATATTTTGCTTTACTTTTTATCAATTATATTTATTCTGACAGGTGTTTTGAGTTATGGATTTGCATTGGAATCTGCAAGAGAATGTGGTCGAATGATAATAATTGGGATGGCATTTGGTGCAATACCAGACTTTATCCCATTTTTGGGAAAAAGTTTAGAGACATTGGTTGCAAAACTGTTGAGTATGACAAATGAATGAGAAAGTCGATATGAAAGAGGGCTGTGAAAGGCGCTCTTTTCTTTTTGCAACTGTGGAATGGCAAGATAATAACGTTATATACAGTGTATATTGAGTAAAGATATTGTATTTCTGCATGATGGGAACATAGGGAGTCCATATAAAGGCACTGAATACAGGGCATGATGGAAGCTTGAGTACGGGACATGCCAACAGTCCGGAAGATATGCTGAGCAGACTGGAGACGATGGTACTGATGGGGATGGACCTTCCCCTTGCAGCGATTCAGAGACAGATTGCATCTGGAGTGGACATTATCGTTCATTTAGGGAGACTGCGGGATAAGAGCAGAAAGGTTCTAGAAGTAACGGAAGTGTTGGAATACCGGGACGGTGAGATCATCTTGCATCCGCTTTATCGCTTTGAAGAGAAGGGCGAGAATGGAAATAGAATTGAGGGAGAATGGAGGAAGTGTTATGAAATGGAGCAAAAAGGCAAGCTGCTGGCAGCAGGATATTACCCGGAAGGAATGGGGGCTCATAATAATTAGATCGCTTGGCATTACGGGAGTGACGGCGTGGCTGTATTACCGATCCGTTTTTATGATTCTGCCGTTGATCCCGATGTTCGTCTGGCATATGAAAATGCTTGCAAAAGAACTGGAGAAGAAGAAGGAAACACAATTCCTCCTTCAGTTTAAGGAGGCGATTCAGGCAATCTCTTCTGCGCTTAACACCGGATACTCTGTGGAAAATGCTGTGCGTGAAGCGAAAAAGGAGCTGCAGCTGATCTATACGGAAGAAGATCGGATTTCCAAAGAATTGGCGGTGATGGTTCGGAAAATCAGACTGCAGATTCCAATCGAGCAGGTATTTCAGGAATTGGCGGACCAGGTACAGACAGAGGATGTCAGGAGCTTCGTAACGGTATTTGCCGCGGCGAAAAAAAGCGGTGGGGATATGATTGCCATTATCCGAAGTACCGTACAGCAGATAGGAGATAAGATCGACGTAAAGCGGGAGATTGATACTTTGTTGGCAGCAAAGAAATATGAATTCCGGGTAATGTCCGTGATTCCATATGGCATGATCGGCTATATGAATCTCAGCTTTTCGGAATTTATGGACGGGTTATATGGAAATGCATTGGGAATCGGGGTGATGTCAGGATGTCTGGCAATCTATTTAGGCGCATATTATCTGGGATTCAAAATGATCGAAATAGAAGTTTAAGGGCAATGGCTGTAGGGCTTCTTATTATGGGAGGAACACTTCTGTTAGCTTGGGATTATCTTACTTCGAGATCAGCGGAGGATGGAAAGATTGTCCGAAATGCATACGGAAGTGGAGAAAAGACAGAGCAGGTCATGGTGCAGAAAGAAGGTGGGAAACAGAGAATTCCTGTGAAGATTCAGATTGCAGAGCAGCAGTATTCCAAAGCGGAGGTTAAAGAGATGTTTGAGCGGGTCATCCGTCGGATGGATACCTTGATTTTGGGAGAAAATAAAAGTTTTGATCGTGTGGAACAGAACCTGAATCTTTTGGCAAAGGTGCCGGATGAACCGGTAGAAGTGACCTGGGAGCTGGACCGGTATGATGTGATGAATATCAAAGGAGAGATTCAGAAGCCAAAACTACGAGAAACAGGAACAGTGGTGAATATCAGTGCAGTGCTGACGTATACAGAAGATGAGACGAAGCAGGCGAGATACCAGTGTGCGGTTTGTGTATATCCTCAGAAGCTGACGAAAGAAGAAATGGAAAATCAGAGTATCGTCCGTGAAATTCAGCGAAAGGAAAAAGAGGAGCGGGAACATCCCTTTTTCTACTTGCCGGAAAAGGTGGGGGATCAGACATTGACTTATTACCGAAAAATGCAGGATCGAGGGTTAGTTCTGATTATTATGGGTGTGCTGGTCGGAATTCTTTTAAAAGCACTGGATAAGCAGAATCAGGAGAAGAAGATGGCAGAGCGTAAGAATCAGATGATTCTGGATTATCCAGATATTGTAAATAAATTGACCTTGTATATGGGAGCGGGAATGACGGTGAAGAGAGCATGGAAAAAGATTGCAGAGGATTACAAGAGGCAGCAGGACACTATGGGAATTAGATACGCGTATGAAGAAATGTGCAGCAGTTGCCATGAGATGGATAGTGGTGTGGCAGAATCGTCCTGTTATGAAAATTACGGAAGACGGTGTGATGTGCAGGCATATGTAAGATTAGGGGCATTGTTGTCTCAAAATCTTAGGAAGGGAACGAAAGGGTTAACACAGCTATTGAAAGCGGAAGCTTTGCAGGCGTTTGAAGACCGGAAAGCAAATGCCAGAAAGCGTGGAGAAGAGGCCGGAACGAAACTGCTTTTGCCGATGTTTCTCATGCTGAGTGTGGTGTTGGTTATAGTGATTGTACCGGCATTTCTGTCCATGCAGATGTAGCAAAGAGGAAGGAAATAAAAGAATTTCAAGAACTTTAATGAAAGGAGAAGTCATATGTGGAAATGGAAGTTGAAATGGAGATTGGAAAGTCTGATAGAAGAGTTAAAAGATGATAAGGGAATCGGTGTTGTGGAAGTGATTTTGATTCTGGTGGTTTTAATCGGGCTGGTTATTATTTTTAAGTCGCAGCTTACAAGTCTGGTTCAGAATATTTTTGAGAAAATTACGAGTGAAAGCGCAGGCATCTAATATGGAGAGGCGTCAGTGCAGAGGGGAAGTAACGGCATATTTAAGCCTTATTTTTCTTTTGCTAATCACATTCGTTGCTGGGTTGATGGAGAGCGCTTCCATCCAGATGGCAAAGAATTACAGGAGAGCAGATATGAATCGTGCGATGGAATGTATGTTTGCTGAATATCAGAAAGAACTTTTGGAAGAATATGAAATATTTGCGATTGATGGAAGCTATGAGACAGGCCAATATTCTGAAGAGAATCTTACAGATCGCCTGGAATTTTATGGGGCGGGAAATATGAAACATAAAATAGAAAGAATCCAGTTTCTCACAGACCATGGCTGCAGCCTTTTTTATGATCAGGTTGCAGCATACATGGAAGACTGGTATGGGATTGATGCGATGGAAGAGTTGGTAGGGCAGACGCCGCAGTGGGGACATCAGGAAGAAAAAGGAGAAGGGTATCTTGAAGAAGAGAGAAAACAAAATGAAGAGTTAGAGGCTCTTCTCGGAGAACAGCAGGGGGAACTTCCAAGTGAGAATAATCCGATTGAACACGTGGGGAACCTTAAACAGTCACCGGTGTTGAATCTGGTGATGCCAAAGGAGCGGCAAGTATCGGAAAAAAAGATCGCGTTGAAAGAAACGCCAGAGTTTCGGACCTTGAATCAAGGGTATGGAGAGTTCTCAGATGTTGCAGAAGAAACGGGAACGTTGTCTGCGTTGTTGTTTGGAGAGTACTTATTGGAACATTTCACGGCATATACGGATGAAGAAAGGTCTGGTGCATTGGAGTATGAATTGGAATATATCCTTGCTGGCAAGGGAAGTGATCAGGAGAATCTGGAGCATGTTGTAAACAAGCTGATGTTGATTCGTTATGTGCCTAATTACGCATATCTTCAGACGAACGCAGAGAAGAAAGCAGAGGCAAAGGCGCTTGCACTTACTCTGTGTTCCCTTCTTGCGGTTCCGGCAATTACAGAGGCTGCGGCTCAGGTGATTCTGCTGTCCTGGGCGTATGGAGAGACTGTGATGGATCTAAGATCATTGCTTGGCGGCAGCAGGGTACCTTTGGTGAAGGATGATATGAGTTGGCAATTATCGCTGTCATCACTGATGAGTCTGGGAACAGAAGAGGATGTAAATGAAGGAAAGGACACGACAGGTGGAATGGATTATCGGGATTATCTGCGTATGCTGTTGTTTTTGGAAGGAAAAGAAGCAAGAGGACTTCGGACGCTTGGCATGATAGAACAGAATTTAAGAAAGGAAAGTGGGTTGACTTGGTTTAAGGCGGATCTATGTGTTGGGCGGATGGAACTGTGGACGGAATGCAGACTGAGAAGAGAAATTCAGTATCGGTTTCCTACCTATTATGGATATCAGTAAAGAGGCGGATGCAGATGCCCTTCGGGTATCAATAGACATCCAGATTATAAAAAATATACGAAGAAAGGAGAAGGATTCGTACGATGAATAAAAAAATACTCCCCTCAAAAATAAGAAACCTCATTTATGCCGGGAGGGCATCTGCGTCCGCCTCTGCTCCGGTTCTTTCCGGGAGCATTACTATTGAGGCAGCAGCTGCGGTTCCGCTATTCTTTTTAGCGGTGGGTAGCCTCTTGTACCTAATGGAAATGATGGCAATTGAGTGCGCCGTGCGATCGGGACTTCAGTATGCAGGGAAGTGTGCCATGGAAGATGTGGGGAGGGTGACGGGAATTAGACCTTCGGAGATAGAAAAGAATGTGGTTCATGCAATTGGAGCGGAGCGCTTAGCAAGAAGTGTTGTGGAAGGTGGAGACGCGGGAGTGGACTGCAGTGAATCCCGTCTGTCTGTGAGAACCGGGATTGGTGAACTGTCTGCATCGTATCAGGTAAGACTCCCTATTCCGATATTTGGGATCAAACCAGTTAAGTATCGTGTGAAGATGAAAATTAAAACATGGACAGGATATGAGAAATCAGGATTTGGAACGAGCGAAGATGAAACGGTATATGTAACAGCAACAGGAATGGTATATCACAGAGATTATCACTGTACCTATCTGGATTTGTCAATTCATATGGTTTCAAAAGAAGAATTGGAAGGACTTCGCAATGATTCTGGAGGGAAATATTATCCGTGTGAACACTGTGGAGGTGGATGGGGAGGCGTGTATATTACAGACAGTGGAGATCGATATCACGGTTCGCTGTCATGCAGTGCGTTGAAAAGAACGGTGTACGCAGTTCCGCTGTCGGAGGCAGCAGGAAAGGGGGCATGTTCTAAATGTGGACAGTAAGCGAGCTGTTAATAGCAGCAATATTGGCAAGCCTTGCAGTTGTGGATGTTCATTATCGAAAAATTCCGCTGGATATTCTGGTGTTAGCTGCGGTGGCGGCATTGATCAACCAGATTTTTATTGAAAAAGGAGATCCTCTTCTGATTTTGGGAGGCGTAGGTGTGGGAATCGCTTTTCTAGGGATTAGCAGACTTACCAGAGAAGGCGTAGGATATGGAGACAGTCTGGCAATTTTGATACTGGGAATTTGCCTAGGACTATGGAAACTCTTGGCGGTTCTGACAGTTACTTTTCTTATATTAGGGATTACGGCGATGGGGTGTCTTATTTGGAGAAAGCTGTCAAGAAAAAAGACACTTCCATTTTATCCGTTTTTAATGTGTGGATATATAATCTGCGTCTGTGCAGAAAAGTTATAAAAGCCTGCAAAAGATAGAAAAGAAGGGAAAAGAAGAATGCGGAGTAAAAAAGGAACTGGAAAGCGACGGAGAGTATCTGCCAGCTTTACAGTGGAAATGTCGGTTCTTATGCCCATGATTCTGTTCCTGATTATGGGGTGTATACTGGCTGCATTTTATTACCATGACAAAAGTATTTTGTCTGGGGCGGCATATGAGACGGCTGTGGTCGGAAGTACGAAGATGAGAGAAAAGAATGGAATAAAGGAAGAAGAGTTGGAAGCACTTCTAAAAGAACGCATCAGAGGGAAGTGTATCTTGATGACGGAAGTAAAAACATCCGCGGATATATTGAAGAAGGAAATCAGGATAGGCGCGTCTGTTTCTCATGGAAAGATGCGTATAGAGGTTATGAAAGCGGCAGCTGTTACAGAACCGGAAAAACAGATTCGGAAAAAAAGGCGAATGGGAGGATAGGAATGGAGCGAAAAATTACCATAGAGGAAGAAGAGCTCTATCAGGAGGATTATCAAATTCGGATGTTGAAGATCAATCATCCGGAAGGATTGTTGGAGATTGGCGGGCGAGGAATGAATGGAAAAAGCTATTATGATTACAATGTCAGTGGAAAGATTTCTGTTAAGGCGATGTATGAGAGAGGGAAGATTGGAAATGGAGATATAAAAGAGTTTCTTGTGCAATTTAGAAGTGTTTTGAGAACGGTGGAGAAGTATCTTTTGAATATTCATTGTATCTTGCTGGATCCAGAATATATCTTTTATGAAGAAGACCATTTTTATTTTTGCTATTATCCGCCGGCCAAGCAGGATATATGGGAAGCTTTCCATGAATTAACAGAGTACCTGGTTCGCCAGGCAGATTACCAGGATCCGGAATGTGTTAGAATTGTATTTTTGCTTCATAAAGGAACCATGGAGGAGAACTACAGTCTAGATAAAATCATTAGTGAATGTTTGAGAAATTTAGAAGAAGAGCCGGACAGAAATTTGCGAAAGGAGACGTTGGAAGAAGTGATGAATGAGCCGATGGAACAAAGGACGGCATATGATACCAGAGAACATGACTGGATTACGGAGCAAGAAATGGGGAGTTCTATTTTGAAGGAGACGGAGAATTTGTGGATCCCCGTAAAGCGCTTTTTGAATAGACATAAAAAATCGAAGTGGGGAGATTGGGACGGGCTTTATATTGAAGAGGAAGAACTTTGAAAAAAGTGTATTTTGTTGCAGAAATATGGTATAATGATTGCATTACATGCAATCCAAGCCGATCACTCGGCTTGCTGTCACATCCGTGACAGATGATATCCGGCAATCCACAGCTTAAAAAGTAAATACCCTTGCGGGTGCTTCCTTTTTTGCGCATTGTGGTATAATGATTGCATTACATGCAATCCAAGCCGATCACTCGGCTTGCTGTCACATCCGTGACAGATAATACCCGGCAATCCACGGCTTGAAAAGTAAATACCCTTGCGGGTGCTTCCTTTTCTGCGCATGTGGTATAATGATTGCCAAAGGGAAGGGAAAGACAGACTATTATGAAGAGACAAAAGATTCAGGCTCCTTGCGCAATTTTAATTATGCTGGCGAACGTAGTGGTTTTCCTGGCTCTTACAATGCAGGGGATGACAGAGAATGGTGGCTTTCTTCTGGAGCATGGGGCGATGTATCTGCCTTATGTGATAGAAGAACAACAATATTACAGGGTTTTCACCAGTATGTTTCTGCATTTTGGGTTTGAGCATTTGATGAATAATATGGTGATGCTGATGGTGATCGGCTGGAATTTAGAGATGGAAATCGGGTCGATTCGTTTTTTGAGCATATATTTGCTCAGCGGACTCGGAGGAAATCTAATGTCGGCGTGTTGGTCTTTGAAGATTGGTGAATATGCCATCTCTGCCGGAGCATCCGGAGCTATTTTTGGATTAATCGGCGCTCTTTTCTATGTGGCGATTCGTAATCGCGGCAGAATTGGAAATATTACAGGCCGAGGAATCATTGTTCTGATTGTGCTCAGCCTGTATTTCGGTTATGCAAGCAGCGGAGTGGATAATATGGCACATATTGGTGGACTGGTAAGTGGATTTTTCCTAGGTGTTCTGTTGTATTGGAAGCGTGATCGTAAAGATGGTTCCATGCGTGTCTGATAAAGAGGACTGGTCGGTGGAACTGACACGGATCATTCCGCCATGCGCCTCTATAATCCGTCTGGTAATGGCAAGACCAAGACCGGTTCCAGAAGATTTTCTGGTGATAAAAGGTTCAAAGATTTTGTCAAGATCTTCAGAAGCAATTCTATCGCCGGTATTGGATATGGAGATGAGAAGCTGACCATGCTCCATGTGTGCATTCAAAGCAATTTCATGCCGAAGGGAAGAGGCAGATAAGACAGCATCTTTTGCGTTTCCTAAGATATTTAATAATGCCTGCCGAATCTTGAGGACATCAAGATTTAGTTTGGGAAGATCTGGCTCTATATATGAAGTAAATTGGATGTCTGTTTCGATCAGAGAAGATGCAAAAGACAGTGCCAGTGTTTTCAGCATGGTTTCCGGTGAAAGAAGAGAGAGCTCTAATCGTTCGCCGTTATTATAGCTGGAAAGTTCTTCTAACAGAAGTTTCATATATTCAATATCCTGACGCAGATGATTCCAGTGTGAAAACGTACACACTTCCGGATGCTGGGATTCTATCAGCTGAAGTGTACTGTAAACGAGTGTTAGAGGATTACGGATTTCGTGACTGATCGTGCTGATATCCATTCGATGGGTTTCCAAAAGCCGAGAAAGAAGTTCTTTTTTCTCAGGACTTTCTGTCATAATTTGTTGTAATTTGTCGTAGTCTGTCGAAGTTAACATAGTTATTACCGCCTTTCTAGGAGTAACAGTTTAGCATTGGCGGTGGAAATAATCAATCATAATTTTGTTATAAATTTTTTGGAAAGAAGGAGAGAAAAATGAGAGACGAAAATTGTATTTTTTGCAAACTGGCAAATGGGGATATCCCAACTGCAACACTGTATGAGGATGATGCTTTTCGAGTGATTTTGGATGCAAGTCCGGCATCAAAGGGACATGCATTGATTTTGCCGAAGGAACATTATGCAAATCTTTATGAATTAGATGATGAGGTGGCGGCAAAAGTTCTGGTTCTTGCGAAGAAAATGATTACGAAGCTTACAGATATTTTGGGATGTGACGGCTATAATATCGTGCAGAACAATGGAGAAGCGGCGGGACAGACGGTATTCCATTTCCATTTACATATGATTCCGAGATGGAAGGAAGACGGCGTAGGAATTGAATGGAAGATGGGAGAACTTACGGATGCCGATAAAGAAGAGCTGGTAGCTGCTATGCACAGTTAACAGAAAGTAGAATGCACAAATAAAACAGGTTATAGATTGAAGGATGGACAAGTGAGAGTAGAGGGAACAGGAAGAAGCGCGTTTGCCTCAATTTATGAGAAGTATTTTAAGCTGACATATAAGACGGCACTTCGTTACTCCGGAAATCATCATGCTGCAGAAGAATTGACACAGAGTGTATTTTTGAAATTGTATGTACATATGGAACATGCCAAAGTGGATGCGGTGAAGCCATGGCTTCTGCTGACAGTAAAGTATATGGCATTGAATCAAGGAAGGGACAGAGCAAGAGAATACCTGACTGAAGATATGGAGTCTTCCGCAGATCTGTTTGAAGAAGCAGTGGAGCAAGATCCACAAGAAATGTTTCTGAAAAAGATGCGTGAAAGGCAGTTTGGAAAACTGGTAGACGATATCTTCGCTGCGTTATATCGGAAAAATCCAAGATGGTATGAGGCAGTTACGATTACATATGTGTTAGGCAAGCCACAGAAAGAGGTGGCAGAAGCGATGGGAATTACTCTGGAGGTGCTTCACAGTATGCTGTACCGGGCAAAGAACTGGATACGTAAAAATTACCGGGAAGAATACGACCGTTTAATTGATGCATAAAGGCAGGTGTCGGAGTGACACCTGCCTTTTATATCGTGTTGCAATTTGCAACAAAATGTTATTTTACCACAGATTCGATCAAGTCTATAATAGTATCGATAGAATTCTGCTGAGGAGATGATTTCATAGCGGCAATGTAAGTTTCGCGCTGATCATACAGTTTGGTAATCGCATTTAGAAGGACTTCTTTGCTGAGCTCTTCTTCTTCCAATACGACGCTGTAACCCTGACGTTCAAAAGATCTGGCATTTAAAATCTGGTCGCCTCGGCTTGCATTGGCAGATAATGGAATCAGAAGGTTTGGCTTGTGAAGCGCAAGCAACTCGCAGATGGCATTTGCACCAGCACGGGAAATTACGATATCAGTCAGTGCAAACAAATCTTTAAGTTCACTCTTAATATATTCAAATTGTGCGTATCCATTAAGCCCCTTCAAGGATTCATCAATCTTACCTTTGCCACAGAGATGAACTACCTGGAAATTCTTCAAAAGTTCTGGTAAAATGCCGCGCACAGCATCATTTACGGCAACAGATCCAAGACTTCCGCCAACGACCATGATGACCGGTTTGTCAGAAGTAAACCCAAGAAATTCTTTTGCTTTATAGCGGTCGCCGGACAGGAGTTCCTGGCGGATCGGAGAGCCTGTGAGAACGGCTTTTCCTTCCGGTAAATGATCCAGTGTTTCCGGGAAATTACAGCAAACTTTGGTAGCAGATGACATGGACAGTTTATTGGCAAGCCCAGGAGTCATATCAGACTCGTGAATAATCGTTGGTACTTTGCGGCTTTTTCCGGCAAGAACAACAGGAACGGAGACAAACCCACCTTTGGAAAAAATAACATCAGGATCCAGGATTTTAACCAGCTTCCGGGCTTCGCCAACGCCTTTTACAACACGGAACGGATCGGTGAAATTCTGGAGACTGAAGTACCGACGGAGCTTTCCGGAAGAAATGCCGTGGTATGGAATCCCAAACTGTTCGATTAATTCCTTTTCGATGCCGTTATATGATCCGATATAGTGGATGTCATACTGTAATTCTTTCAGTCGTGGCAACAAGGCGATATTAGGTGTAACATGGCCGGCAGTACCGCCGCCAGTTAAGATAATGCGTTTCATATAGAACCTCCGAATTCTGTAATGTGTAAATGTGATATAAGAATATATGTTATAATTATATTATACGTTTACCGGAGAATAGGTCAAGAGGTTCAAAGGAAATAGGATTTGGGGAAATAGAGAGGTAAATGGATGGACAAAAATATAGATAAACAGGGACAAGACAAAATGAAGAAAGATCGCTTGGAACAAGATTTAAGAAATGTATATTTGGAACTTTCTGATATAGAAGAAAAATCTGTACGGCAGGATAAAACGCTGGAAGTTCCGGAAGGCGCAAAGGAAAGAGTACGTTTGAAAATGGAAGAGCAGATAGAAAAAATCCGCAGAGAAGAAGCATATACCCATCTGTCAGAAGAAGACCGTTATGCGCTGGAGCTTGGTCGGAAGTTAATAAAGGAGAAAGAAAGTGCAGAGGCGGAAAAGGACAAAGAGAAGGCTGCGAAGAAGTTTGTCAGAAAGCGGCGAAGACGGATTGCGGCAATGGGAACAGTGGCAGCAGCTCTTGCATTGACAATTGGAATTACAGGTATTGGCGGGCCTGAGAGGGCAAAAGAAATAGTTGGCCAGCTTGTTCGGGAAAGAGAAGTGGAGAAGATAAATTCAGAAGAGAGTAATTTGACAATTACAGAAGAAAATGAAGAAGAGGCATATCAGCTGTTGAGTGATGAGTTAGGGACGGAACCAGTGAGAGTGTTTGGCGGAAGTGAACAGTTGAAATTTGATAGAATGGAGTACGACAAAGAACTTCAAGTGGCAGAACTTTATTATAATTTTGGGAAAGAAGACACGATGATCTTTTTTGTCAACGCGTCTTATGGCGTGGCATCCTTTGGAATTGACGTAGAAGATTCTTTGACAGATACCCATCAGAAAAGGATAAAGGATGAAGATATCGTGATAAAAGAATATACTACGCCTAAAAACAAAAAAAGATATTTAGCAAGCTTTGACTATATGGGATTGGAATACTATATCTTTGGAACGATGGAAAAAGCGGATTTTGAAAAAACTTTAAATAATTTGAAATTTTTGTGGAAATAAGCGTCAGTTTTTCCAAAGTTATGTGTTTATATATATGAAAAGGCAATTTTATAAGAGCCATGAGGAGGGAAATAATGAAGAAAAGAATATTATCAGCAGGATGTGTCTTGGCGATTTGTCTGACACTAGGAATTCAGGTAAATGCAATGGATAACGAGACGATTGATGGATCAAAGCTCACACATCAAGATGAATCTGTTGGTTATACAGAACAAAAAACACGGGGAGAGTATTTGTTGACCGGATATTCCAAGTGCGTAAAAAGGGGTGACGGAAAACTCTATGCCGGAGGAACGACGATAGCTGTAAAAGAAGTCGAAAGTATTCAGGTAGCTGTAATGATTGAACGGGCAAAAAAGGGCGATGATTCTTGGACGTATTATGAAAGCTGGGAAAAAATCAATCATAATATGGACCGAGTAGGATCGAATCGTGCCTTGGCAGTGGAAGGTGGATACTATTACCGAGTGCGCAGTTACCATGCAGCTAACAGTGATGCCAGCAGTTCTTTTACCGACGGAATCTACATCGAATAACTTTTGAAAAGATCTTTTATATTCGGAAGGGCTATGGAAGCCCCTTGTTCTTAATAAAATGCAACTAAAAATTGCGACCTTACATATTTGATAACCGTAGCACCCACGATACGGGTGAAAAACCTGAACAGGGGCTTCCATAGCCCTTTCGGAGAAGTATAGATATGCCCATGAAAATAAATGGGCCCTCATCCATCAGATTAGCAGTCTGATTTATGGGGGTCCGTTTATTATTTTATTCGTTATTTTTCACGGGTTGTTTTATTGAGCAAGCGCCTGTTTTAATGCATGAGCCAGCTGGTCTGGACAGGACGTAGGTTTATTCCCGCAGGTAATTCCTTCGATTCGCTCAATAGCATCCTGAGCTTTCATACCAGTCACAAGACTTGCAATTCCTTTTAAATTTCCATTACATCCGCCGATAAATTCAACGTGTTTAATAATATCGTTGTCCAGTTCCAGTTTAATTAACTGAGAACAGACGCCATGTGGTTTGTAATCCATAATGTTTCTTCCTCCTTTGGAAAATTATCTTAATAAGTAAAGGCTGCCGGTGGCAATGCCAGTTTTGATTATAGCAAAGGTTTTCTTGAAATTCTATCTTTTATTTTTGAAGATGCACGTGGTATAATGATTGCATTACATGCAATCCAAGCCGACTTGTCGGCTTGCTGCCACATTCGTGCCAGATTATACCGGGCGATCCACGGCTTGAAAAGAAAATATCCTTGCGGGTGCTTCCTTTTCTGCGCCCGTGGTATAATGGTTGCATTAGCAGTATTTTCTTAGATATCTCTGGCTGCAACATATTTTTGGTATCATGCAGATCTAAATTTCAATCTATTTTTTCAAAAATGTATGCTTTATCCAAATACCAGACAGGAGTTTTCGAGTATAGAAGAAACTGCTTGTAGAAGTTGATTTGTAAATCAGAGAATAGATTAAACGAGGAGGAGAAACCGATGATAGGAATTATTGGAGCAATGGAAGACGAAGTGGAGACACTCAAAGCGGATATGGAGATTGAGGAAGTGATTACGAAAGCTTCTATGACTTTTTGCAAGGGCCGCCTGGAAGGTCAGGAGGTTGTCATTGTAAGGAGTGGAATTGGAAAGGTTAATGCGGGGATCTGCGCGCAGATTTTGGTCGATTGTTTCCATGTGGATCGACTGATCAATACAGGAATTGCAGGCTCTTTGGATGCGAGAATTGATATCGGGGATATAGTGATTTCGACAGATGCACTGCACCATGATATGGACGCAACAGAATTTGGCGATCCAAGAGGACAGGTTCCACGAATGGATGTGCTGTCCTTTCCGGCGGATATGGAACTGGTACAGAAGGCAGTGCAGGCAAATGAGACGGCGAATCCAGATATTCACACCTTTACAGGACGAGTGGCAAGTGGGGATCAGTTTGTGGCATCGGCGGAGGTAAAACAGCAGATTGTGGAGAATTTCCACCCGCTGTGTGTAGAAATGGAAGGAGCAGGAATTGCTCAGGCAGCATACCTTAATAAAATTTCGTATGTCATTATTCGTGCCATATCGGACAAAGCTGACAACAGTGCGGTTATGGATTATCCAGCCTTTGAAAAGAAGGCAATCAGCCATAGCGTAAGGCTTGTCAAAGAATTAATGAAATTATTGTAGTGCGCAAGTGACTGACCGGGGAGGAAAAGACGCCCCGATTTGACAGGATTTTCTGTGGAGACGTCGGAATCTGTAGAACGCTTTTTGAACACTCCTTTTGTATTTTCAGTATAATATTAGGCAAAAGGAGGGCTTTTAAGATGTTGGAAATGATGTTGGAAAGCCACGCGGTATACGTGGCAATGGGGATTTTGGCGGCGGTAGGAATTCTGAGTAAATGTATGGTGAATGTTACCCTGAAACGACTGGTGCGTGCATCGGGCAGTATGAGTAAGAGTAATCACCCTTTGATGCGTTTGGTTCGCGCGAAGTTTGAACATGCTTGTATGATCAGTGACACGGTGGGAAATGTGGATGTGTTTGTGGACAAGTATTTGTTTGAATACAAGGTCGCAGGAGTGCGGCTTCACAGTCTGCGCAGAATGGAAAAGGCAGCGGCGGGAGCCTGTATCGTTGTCGGTATTCTGGGATCCGTTCTCTGGTACAGCACTTTTGGTATGGGGGAACCGGTTCTGGAGCTGGCTGGAGTAGGTGCGGTGCTTGGAATCTTTGTGTATCTGTTTCATCTGACCACCGATGAGGAATATCGCCTTGAGGCGATTCACAATTATATGGTGGACTATTTGGAAAATGTGTGTCTGCATAAATACGAGAAGAATCGGCAGCGTGCAGAGCAGCCAAGGGTTTTGCAGAATGTAGAAAGCGTAGAGGCGGTGAAGGAGCCGGAGGCGCCACAGATGACGGAAGAGGCTATGCATCAGTCAGAGATGCTTCAGATGGCAGCAGAGGCTGTCAAGGAGTCAGAAGCGGTGAAGGCGTCAGAGACTCCACAGATAAAAGCAGAAGTTGTGAAGGAGTCGGAGGCACTGCAGGTGACGAAAGAGACCGTGAAGCAGCCAGAGGTGCTGAAGGTGACGGAAGAGACCATGAAGGAGCCAGAGGCGCCACAGATAAAAACAGAAGTTGTGAAGGAGTCAGAGACATTGCGGACAGCGAAAGAGGATGAAGTTACGGAAGGCAGACAATTGATCCGGACGCCGGAACCGATGCCTCGAGAGGTACTGATCCGTCAGATTCTGGAAGAATTTATGGCATAGGAAGCATCCGCGTTATGGGCTTGATTCTGTAGTTCTGATTTGTTAGAATGGAAACGTACATATTGACAGATAAAGATGGAGGGAAAGAAGCACTATGAACAAAGTGACATTTGACTATTCAAAGGCAAAAGCTTTTATTTCAGATCATGAAATGGTATCCATGAAGAAGATTGCAGAGCAGGCAAAGGCAGAACTGCTTGGAAAAGAAGGGGCAGGAAATGATTTCCTTGGATGGATTGATCTGCCGGTTGATTATGATAAAGAGGAGTTTGCTCGTATTCAGAAATCTGCTGCAAAGATTCAGGAAGATTCAGAGGTGCTGTTAGTGATTGGCATTGGTGGTTCTTATCTGGGAGCGAGAGCAGCAATCGAGTTCCTGCGTCATAATTTTTATAATATGGTTCCAAGAGAGGTTCGAAAGACTCCTGAGATCTACTATGTGGGGAATAGTATCAGCAGCACCTATTTAAAACATCTGATGGATGTGATTGGGGATCGTGATTTCTCAGTAAATATTATTTCCAAGTCCGGTACTACAACAGAGCCGGCAATTGCATTCCGTATCTTTAAGGAAATGCTGGAGAAAAAATATGGAAAAGAAGAAGCGGCGAAGAGAATTTATGCAACAACGGACAAAGAAAGAGGTGCGCTGAAGAATCTTGCAACAGAAGAAGGATATGAGACTTTTGTTGTTCCGGATGATGTAGGAGGACGTTTCTCCGTATTGACAGCTGTAGGACTTCTGCCAATCGCAGTCAGTGGGGCAGATATTCAGAAACTGATGGACGGAGCGGCAGCAGCAAGAGAACGTGCGCTGAACGATCCATTTGAACAGAATGATGCTGTTTTATATGCGGCAGTGCGCAACATTCTTCACAGAAAAGGAAAGAGCGTGGAGATTCTGGCCAATTATGAGCCAAGCCTTCACTATGTATCCGAGTGGTGGAAACAGTTATACGGAGAGAGCGAAGGAAAAGATCAGAAGGGAATCTTCCCGGCATCTGTAGACCTTACGACAGACTTACATTCTATGGGTCAGTTTATTCAGGACGGAAGCCGTATCATGTTTGAGACGGTTATGAATGTAGAAGAATCTTCAGAAGAAATTGTGATTCAGGAAGAGGAAGTTGATCTGGACGGATTGAATTACCTTGCAGGAAAGACGGTTGATTTCGTTAACAAGAGCGCTATGAATGGAACGATGCTTGCGCATACCGATGGAAACGTTCCGAACTTAATGGTAAATATTCCAAGACAGGATGAATTCTCTTTGGGAGAACTGTTCTACTTCTTCGAGTTTGCAACGGGTGTCAGCGGATATATTTCCGGAGTAAACCCATTCAATCAGCCGGGTGTGGAGAGCTATAAGAAAAACATGTTCGCACTCCTTGGAAAACCGGGCTTTGAAAAAGAAAGAGAAGAATTGTTGAAGAGATTATAATGGGCACGATATATGAAAAGTTAAGCGCCTATAGTCAGTCAGATTATTATGGATTTCATATGCCGGGGCATAAACGGCATCTCGTAGAAGAGATGCCGGATCTTCCGTATCATCTGGATATTACAGAAATTGAAGGGTTTGATGATCTGCATCATGCGCAGGATCTTCTGCTGGAAGCACAAGAACGGGCGGCGGATCTTTATGGAGCAGAGGAAACCCATTATCTGATTAACGGAAGTACGGCAGGCATTTTAAGCGCCATAGCAGGCGTAACCAGAAAAGGAGATACCATACTTGTGGCAAGAAATTGCCACAAGTCTGTGTATCATGCAATATATATGAATGAATTAAATCCGGTGTATTTGTATCCCGGCTTTGATTCAGATCTTCAGTTGAATACGACGATTTCTGCGGAAGATGTGAGACGGGCATTGGAAGAACATCCGACAATTTGTGCGGTGGTCATCGTTTCACCGACATATGACGGGGTAGTGTCCGACGTAGAAGCAGTGGCAGAGGCGGCTCATGAAAGGGGGATTCCATTGATTGTGGATGAAGCTCATGGGGCGCATTTTGGTTTTCATCCCTATTTTCCGGAAAATGCCAATGCAAAAGGGGCGGACATTGTGATTCACAGCCTGCATAAGACACTGCCGGCGCCGACACAGACGGCGCTGATCCATCTGAATGGATCATTGGTGGATCGTACAAGAGTAAAGAATTACCTTCATATGCTGCAGACAAGCAGCCCGTCGTATCTTCTAATGGCAGGGATTGACGGTTGTGTAGAGCTTCTTCGGGAGAAGGGAGCAGGCCTTTTTGACAGCTACGCAGAACGACTTAAGATTTTGCGAAGAGAACTGGAGCAGTGCCGCTGTATTCAGTTGGCAAAGACGCGGCAGTTTGATCCCTCCAAGCTGGTACTTTCTGTTTGTGGAACAGGAATGAGTGGAAGGGAACTTTATTTTAAACTGTTAAAGCAATACCATTTACAGCTTGAGATGGCGGCGGGGACTTATGCGCTTGCGATGACATCTATTTTTGATTCGGAAGAAGGTTATTCTCGTCTGGTACGGGCAGTGAAAGAGATCGATGAAGAGCTTTTTGAAACGCGTACGCAGGATAAGTATACGCCGATAGAGAGCGGGCAGAAGGTGGAAGTTCCGAAACCGGAAGTGGTTCTAAGAAGCTGGGAGTTGACGGATATTCCAATCGAGAGGCGAAAGCGCCAAAGCTGGAAAGACAGTGTTGGAGCGGTGGCTTGGGAATATGCTTATCTGTACCCGCCGGGAATTCCGGTGCTGGTGCCGGGAGAAAGAATTTCACAGGACGCGGCGGATGTGTTACAATGGTATCAGGACTTGGGATTTTCCCTGGAAGGTCCGAAAGAAGAAGGGCAGATAGAGGTCTTTATTGATGGGTAAGATATATTATATGATGGGCAAAAGTTCTTCCGGTAAGGATACACTGTTTCGGGAAATCTTGGAGGAGATGCCGCAGTTAAAGACGGTTACACTTTATACAACCCGTCCCATGCGGGAGGGCGAGCAGGATGGAGTGGAATACTTTTTTGTTGCGGAGGACACATTACAATCATATGAAAAGCAGGGAAAGGTAATTGAGCAGCGTGCTTATGAGACGGTACATGGAATCTGGCGTTATGCAACGGTGGATGATGGACAGGCAGATCTTAAACATGAGGATTATCTGATGATTGGGACGCTGGAGTCTTACGAGAAGATGCGAAGTTACTACGGAGAAGAACGAATCGTTCCCATTTATATTGAGGTAGAAGATGGGGAACGACTGATGCGGGCGCTTAAGCGGGAACGGCAGCAGGAGACGCCCAGGTATTCGGAGATGTGCAGAAGATTTCTGGCGGATACGCAGGATTTCTCCGAACAGAACCTACAGCGGCTTGGAATTACCAGGCGCTATGTGAATCAGGATAAGCAGCAATGTAGGAAAGAAATAATAGAGGATATACGATATGGGAAGCTTTAAAGATGTGGTAGGACACAAAGATATTATCAAATATATCAGAAATGCGGTAAGCGAGGATCAAGTATCACACGCTTATATTTTAAATGGACAGAGAGGATCGGGGAAGAAATTACTGGCCAGTCTCTTTGCCATGACCCTTCTGTGTGAGAAGGGAGGACCGGATCCGTGTAATGAATGCCATTCCTGTCGTCAGGCGGACAGTGGCAATCACCCGGATATTATCCGTGTGACCCATGAAAAACCGAATACGATCAGCGTGGATGATATTCGCGAGCAGGTGAATAATACCATTATGATTAAGCCATATCAGGGACCGTATAAAATCTACATTATCGATCATGCCGATTTGATGACTGTGCAGGCACAGAATGCATTGCTGAAAACCATCGAAGAGCCGCCGGCATATGCAGTGATACTGCTGCTTACTGAGAATGCGGATATTCTGCTTCCGACGATTAATTCCAGATGTGTGATGCTGAAGCTTCGGAACATTCGAGATACATTGATCCGGAAATATCTGATGGAAAAGATGGAAGTGCCGGATTACAAGGCCGATATGTGTACTGCGTTTGCGCAGGGCAACTTAGGACGTGCCATTATGCTTGCGAATTCTGAGCATTTTAATGAAATTCGTGAAGAAGCGGTTCAGCTTTTGAAATATATTCACGAGATGGAATTAAGCGAGATCTTAAAAGCGGTTACGCAGATTACAGCATATAAATTAGAAATTACAGATTATTTGGATATTATTATGATCTGGTACCGGGATGTTCTGCTTTATAAGGCAACAAAAGATGTAGACAAAGTGGTATTTAAAGATCAGATGAAATCGATCAGAGAACAGGCAAAGAAGAGCTCATATGAAGGAATTGAGACGATTTTGGAAAGTCTGGAGAAGGCAAAATCCAGATTGAAAGCAAATGTCAATTTTGAGCTGGTAATGGAGCTTTTGTTTCTGACAATAAAGGAGAATTAACGGTATGATAAAAGTAATAGGAGTAAGGTTCCGTCCGGCGGGCAAGATTTATTTTTTCGCTCCGGGGAAATATCAGGTGAGTCCGGGAGATAAAGTCATCGTAGAGACGGCAAGAGGAGTGGAATTTGGTTCGGTTGTTACCGGACCAAAGGATGTGGAAGAAGAAAAGATTACACAGCCTTTGAAATCTGTGATACGTGTTGCGACACCGGATGATATCCGAAAGGAAGAGAAGAACAGGGAAAAGGAAAAAGAAGCATTTTCCATCTGTCTGGAGAAGATCCGCAAGCATGGGCTGGAAATGAAGCTGATTGACGCAGAGTATACGTTTGACAACAATAAAGTGCTATTCTATTTTACGGCGGATGGAAGAATCGATTTCCGGGAGCTGGTAAAAGACTTAGCAAGTGTATTCCGCACCAGAATTGAACTGAGACAGATCGGTGTGCGCGACGAGACGAAGATCCGTGGAGGAATCGGAATCTGCGGAAGACCGTTGTGCTGTCACACGTATTTGTCAGAATTTGCACCGGTTTCTATTAAGATGGCCAAGGAGCAGAATCTGTCGCTGAATCCATCTAAGATTTCCGGAGTCTGTGGAAGACTGATGTGTTGTCTGACGAATGAAGAGGAGACATACGAGGAATTGAATAGTCACCTTCCATCGAATGGCGATCATGTTACAACACCGGAAGGTCTTCGCGGGGACGTACAGTCAGTTAACGTGCTTCGTCAGCTGGTTAAGGTTATTGTGACGTTAGATAATGATGAAAAAGAAATCCGTGAGTACAAGGCATCTGAATTGAAGTTCAAGCCGAGACGCCGGAAGAAAGACGTAAAGCTGTCCAAGGAAGAACTGGCACAGCTTAAGAATTTAGAAGAAAAGAACGGCATATCAAAGCTGGATGATGAATAGAAAGATTCAAAAGAGGAAGGATGCAGGGAATGATGCAGATGAAACAGGCAGAAGAACTGCTGCGAGACGGCGAGCGGTTAGATGATCTGCAGATTGGCGGCTATCATATCATTCAGAATCCGGGACGGTTCTGCTTCGGGATGGATGCGGTGTTATTGTCCGGTTTTGCCAGGGTCAAGAAAGGGGAACGATGCCTGGACTTGGGAACGGGAACCGGAATTCTTCCGATTCTTCTGGCGGCAAAGACAGAAGGGCGTTACTATGCGGGTCTAGAGATTCAGGAGAAAAGCGCCGATATGGCACGCCGGAGTGTAAAGCTAAATGGACTGGAAGAAAAGATTGAGATTGTGACGGGAGATATTAAGGAGGCGGCTTCCCAATTTGGAGCAGCCTCTTTTCAGGTTATTACCACAAATCCGCCGTATATGATAGGGGATCATGGATTAAAAAATGAAAACGATGCCCTTTATATTGCGCGCCATGAAGCCTTGTGTACACTGGATGATATTCTGCGGGAAAGTAGAAAAATCCTGGCGCCCAAGGGAAGATTCTATATGGTGCACCGACCGTTTCGTTTGCCGGAGATTCTGGCCAAGATGTCGGCGGCAGGGATTGAGCCAAAGCGGATGCGTCTGGTTTATCCTTATGTTGATAAGGAACCGAACATGGTTCTGGTAGAGGGATTGAAAGACGGGAAACCCCGGATGACGGTGGAACCGCCGCTGATTGTATATCACAAAGATGGAAGTTATACAGAAGAACTTCTAAAGCTGTACGGATTGTCCGGCGCATAGGGAGGAGAAAGAGATGGCAGGAACTTTATATTTGTGTGCGACCCCCATCGGTAATTTGGAGGATATGACATTCCGGGTGATCCGAACATTGAAGGAAGTAGACCTGATTGCTGCGGAAGATACCAGGAACAGTATCAAGCTTTTGAATCATTTTGAGATTCACACGCCCATGACCAGTTACCATGAATATAATAAAATAGAAAAAGGAAGAAAGCTTGTAGAGAAGCTTTTGGACGGTCAGGATATTGCGTTGATTACAGATGCAGGGACACCCGGAATCTCCGATCCTGGAGAAGAACTGGTAAAAATGTGTTATGAAGCGGGGGTGTCAGTGACGTCGCTTCCGGGGGCGGCGGCATGCATTACAGCATTGACACTGTCGGGACTGTCCACAAGGAGATTTGCATTTGAGGCCTTCCTCCCGGCGGATAAAAAGGAACGGCAGGAAGTACTGGCAGAATTAGAGAATGAGACGCGAACCATGATCATTTATGAGGCGCCTCACCGGTTGCTGCGTACGTTAAAAGAGCTGCTGGAGCGGCTGGGGGATCGAAAGGTTACGATTTGTCGGGAGCTTACTAAGCGGCATGAGACGGCATTTGCAACAACACTTTCTGATGCTGTTTCCTATTATGAAGCGAAAGAGCCACGGGGAGAATGTGTAATGGTGCTGGAAGGCAAGAGCCGACAGGAACTAAAAGAAGCGGCTATTGCAAAATGGGAAGAGATGAGCATCGAGGAGCATATGGAATACTACCTGACGCAGGGAATTGACAGGAAAGATGCGATGAAGAAGGTGGCGAAAGACCGGGGCGTCAGCAAAAGAGATGTGTATCAAGCGCTGCTTTAGATGAGGGTTCGTCAACTTGACGGGACATGGAAGAAAAAATTGTTCAACTTGGTCATAGACCAGGCTGAACTTTTTTTTTATACTTTTATATAGAGTAAAACGAAAATGAATCAGGGAGGAATCATTACAATGGCAAGTTTATCATTAAAGCATATTAATAAAACATATCCAAATGGGTTTGAGGCGGTAAAAGACTTCAATCTGGAGATTGAGGACAAAGAATTTATCATCTTTGTAGGACCATCTGGATGTGGAAAATCTACGACACTTCGTATGATCGCAGGTTTGGAAGAAATTACTTCCGGTGAATTGAAGATCGGAGACAAGATTGTGAATGATGTGGAGCCAAAGGACAGAGATATCGCGATGGTATTCCAGAACTATGCTCTGTATCCACATATGACGGTATATGACAATATGGCATTTGGATTGAAGTTAAGAAAAGTTCCAAAGGATGAGATTGATAAGATGGTGCGCGAGGCCGCAAAGATTCTGGATCTGGAAGCATTGCTTGATCGTAAGCCGAAGGCTCTTTCAGGAGGACAGAGACAGCGTGTTGCCATGGGGCGTGCAATCGTTCGGAATCCTAAGGTATTCCTGATGGATGAGCCTCTTTCTAATCTGGATGCCAAGCTTCGTGGACAGATGCGTATTGAGATTTCCAAGCTGCATCAGAGACTGGGAACGACCATCATTTATGTAACCCATGATCAGACAGAGGCGATGACACTGGGAACCAGAATCGTTGTTATGAATGCCGGTGTGGTTCAGCAGGTAGACACACCACAGACCTTATACGATTCACCATGCAACTTATTCGTGGCAGGATTTATCGGATCTCCACAGATGAACTTCGTAGATGCGACCTGTAAAGTGGTTGGTGAGAAGGTATATCTGGTGGCAGGACCTTCCGAGATCGAGCTTCCGGCGGCAAAGGGAAAGAAGTTGATCGACGGCGGTTACGATGGAAAGACGGTGGTTCTTGGAATTCGTCCGGAGGATGTACACGATGAGCCGGAATTCCTCGCAAAATCTCCAAACACTGTGATTGAGGCAACCATCCGTGTATACGAGATGCTTGGAGCAGAGGTATACTTGTACTTTGATTATGAAGGCGCAAATATGACGGCAAGAGTAGATCCAAGAACAACGGCAAGAACAGGAGATACCGTGAAGTTTGCACTGGATGCAGATAAGATTCATGTATTTGATAAAGAGACAGAAGAGACAATCACAAACTAGGATTGCTGTTAGAATAAGAGATGCTATAGGGGGAGGTGCGTAAGCACCTCCCCCTTATCTTCTCTGTATCAAGGAATATTCAAATCGTGTTGTTAAATAATAGTTATAGAAGAGCTCAATGGGAATTTCCTCCTCGTTTTTAATTCCATAAGTCAGTCCTGTGGAATATAGAAGAGGAGTGTCGTCACTGATGTTCAGATATCTGGAAATATCGCCATAAGCAGCAACTGCTTTTAGCTTCAGTGATGAAGTTGTGATAGGTGTGTGATAATTCTCTTCTATGATTTTGTAGAGAGAATGTTGTTCAAAATCATAGGCTTCTATATCGCGGAATAAGTGATAAGGAAGCACGGTGCTTGTAAGACACAGCGGAGTACCATCTGCAAAATAGATTCGCTTCATATGAAACACAGGATCAGCCTTTTGAAGATTGAGAAGCGCAGCTTCTTCGTCAGTGCAGACTCTAAGATTGTCGGTGAGAAGTCTGCGAGAAGGTGTCATGCCCTGTCGGATGATTTCTTCGGTGTAACTGGAAATGGAAGTCAGTTCCTGTAATTTGACTTTTCCCTTTACGCAGGTGCGTTTTCCCTGCATTTTTTCAATATATCCCTGATGATATAATTCATCAATCGCACGGCGGACAGTTACTCTACTGACTTGATATAATTGAATCAGATCAGATTCGCTTGGAAGTTCTGCGCCGGCTTCCAGTTCGCCGGATTGAATTTTTTTGATAAAATCCTGCTCAATCAGAGCATATTTAGGCGTTTGTTTCATATTGATTTCCCCGTTTCATAGGACGATAATTCCTTTGTTATTTATATCCATATTATACTTTAGCAAATGACAAAATTCAAATAGATTCTCGAGCTTGTTATAACAAGTCAACAAAAAATGTACCAATAATTTGTCTAATTTACGTATAGACGAATAGAGAAATATAACTTATTATAACAAGCAGAGAGGAGATGTTGTAATATGAAAGATAAAATACTGGGAGCACTGTACGGAATGGCAATCGGAGATGCCATGGGTATGCCTCCGGAACTGTGGAGCCGCAAACGGTGCATGGAACATTATGGTGTAATCACAGACTTTTTAGACGGATGTCCGGAAAATATCATTTCGTATCAGTATAAGGCGGGACAATTTACGGACGATACCAGTCAGGCACTGACCATTTTAGATAGTTTGATAGAAACTGATTTTGTGCCGGACAGTCAGAGTATTGCAACGCATATTTTAGAGTGGGCGGAAAAAGAAAATGCCTTTGAAAATAATATTCTTGGGCCAACCTCCAAAGTTGCTTTAAAGCTTTTTCAGGAAGGGAAAAGCGCAAAAGAATTTTCAGATGAAGCGGTGTCCAATGGAGCGGCAATGAGAATCGCACCGATCGGAACTTTATTTACAACCGAGCAGAAAGAAGAACTGTGCCGGTATGTAGCGGCAGTTTCCTGTGTAACACATACCAGTGACATTACCATTGCCGGAGCGTCTATGATTGCCATGGCAGTGGCATCTGCAATGGAATTCCAGGATCGGGAGAAAATGATTGAAGACGCGCTTTCTGTCACAGAATATGCGATGGAATTAGGGGCATCTACTCCAAGCCCGTCACTGAGTGCCAGAACGATGTTCGGAGTGAAGCTGGCAGAAAAATATAAGGATGATGAAACGGCATTTTTGGAAAATCTTTATAATCTGGTAGGGGCAGGAGTAAATACTTCAGAATCCGTTCCGGCGGCGCTTGCCATTGCGTATTATGGTTTCGATGTGAAAAAATGTGCGCTCCTTTGTGCAAATCTTGGCGGCGATACCGATACTATCGGAGCTATGGCGACTGCCATTTGTGGGGCGGCACAGGGGATGAAGAAAATTCCTGAGGAATACGTTTCTTTGATCCAGAAAGCGAACCAAGTAGATTTTGAACATTATGCAGATGCAATCGAAGAGAAGAGGGGGCGAATTTCATGGGAAAAGGATGTATAGTCATTGGTGCGGCAATGCTGGATATTGTGATGGAGATTGACAAGATTCCCAAGTCCGGAACAGACGTGTATGCCAAAGGACAGACGATGATGGTTGGCGGATGTGCGTACAATGTCGCAGATATCCTAAAACATTTCGGAACAAACTATACGTTGTTTGCTCCGGTTGGAACTGGAATGTATGCCGATTTTATCCGAAAAGAATTAGAAAGAGCAGGGCATAAGAGCCCAATCTGTTCTGGGGATTCTGATAATGGTTACTGCCTCTGCATGGTAGAAGAGGATGGAGAACGGACATTTTTAACGGTACCGGGAATTGAATGTCATTTTAAGCGTGAGTGGTTTGAGGAACTGGATGTGGAGAATTATGATTCTGTGTATGTCAGCGGATATGAGTTGGAAGGAGATGGCGGAGAAGCCATTCTTGATTTCCTGGAGGGACATCGGGAATTGACCGTATACTATGCTCCGGGACCGCGAATCACCTATATTTCTGAGGAAAAGGCAAAGCGTATGTATGCGCTTCATCCGGTACTGCATTTGAATGAGTTAGAAGCAGTTACCGCTACCAAAGAAGAAGAGATTGCAAAGGCTTCAGAAAAACTATACGGATGGACAGGAAATACCGTTCTGATCACATTGGGAAAAGAAGGCGTACATCTCCTGGAGGATGGAGAGCATCGTATGGTTTCGTCTAAAAAGGCAGAAGTCGTGGATACGATCGGAGCAGGTGATTCTCATATTGGAACGGTGATTGCAATGCGGACAGCAGGACATGAATTTGCAGAAGCTGTGCGGATGGCAAACTGCATTTCAGCAAAGGTAGTGAGCGTAAAAGGACCTGTATTGACAACAGAAGAATTTGAGGAAGGAAGAAAGAACAATGAGTAAAGTAAAAGAGTTTTTTAAGGGATGGACGACATTTGAAAAGTGCTGGCTTGTATTATCTACGGTAATTATGATCGTGCTGAGTATTATATGGGGTGATAATACACTGGCTTTAATCAGCGGAATCACAGGAATTCTTGGCGTTGTATTGGCGGCAAAAGGAAAAGTAAGTACCTATGTGTTTGCAACGATTAACGTGGCAATCTACGCATACCTTACATTTAGCAATCATCTGTACGGTGAATTTATGTTGAATGCGTTTTATTATATTCCAATGAACTTCGTTGGTTTCTACCTCTGGTCCAGACATAAAGACGAAGAGAGTGGTGAAGTAGAAGGAAAGGCACTGACACCAAAGCAGATCGTGATTCTTTTGGTTGCAACAGCAGTGATTGTCTTAATCTACTGGCAGATTCTGACACGCATTGGCGGGCAGCTTGCTCTTATTGACGCGATGTCAACTGTATTCTCCGTTATTGCTTTGATCATGCAGGTGGCTCGTTACGCAGAACAGTGGCTTTTGTGGATCATTGTCAATGTGGTATCTGTAGTAATGTGGGTATTACTGATCGGAAAAGATTCTTCTGCGATCACAATGGTTGTGATGTGGGTTGCTTATCTGTTTAACTCTGTATACGGATATTACAATTGGAAGAAACTGGCGGCTAAAAACAAAGAAAACAAATAAAAAGAACGATAGAAAGAAGCGGGTATATCTTGATGGGTATGCCCGCCTTTTTCTATGTCTGAGGAATATCTATGGGAAATCCCCCGCGATTTTCAACCGAACCATGCAATTTCATATGTGCGAAAACCTTGATAGTCAGGGGAGGATTCATTATACTTATTCTTATAAGAGGACTCCTTTTGCTGCAGATATGAAAGAAACAAAGGAGGAATCTTGAGTGTCAGAAAACAGGAAAAAAGAAAACCGAGAATGCAAGAACAGTGTCTTTCGGACTTGGAGGAAAACTTCTAGTCTTGGCGGAACATCAGTCAACGGTCAATGAAAATATGCCCCTTAGAAGTCTTCTCTATATAGGGCGGGCATTTGAACAGATCGTGCCGGTAAAAGATCGTTACCGCAGAAAGAAAGTTCTGCTTCCTAAGCCGGAAATAAATGTCCGGTTCTCAGAGATTACAGCGTGTTCATAGATACCATTCGAAAATATCAGGAGCAGAGAGTTGATAACGTTTATGAAAAAGCCATCCACGAGTGCATAGAGAAAGGAATTCTTGCAGATTATCTCCGGGTTCATGGAAGCGAGGTCGTGAATATGTTAATGTCGGAATATAATTATGAGCAGGATATAGAGGTGCAGAGAGAAGAAGCATTTGAAGAAGGTGAGAGATTAGGAAGAAAAGAAGGTGAAAGGGCAGGGAGAGAGAAGGAACAAAAACGCTTTGCAGCTTTAGCAGCAAAATTAATCGAGGCAGGAAGAAATGAAGATATTATAAAAGCGGCGCAGAATTTTGAATTTTGTGAGACGCTTTATAAAGAATATAATATCGAATAATTGTTTGCTTCCGTGCGTTAAAAGGTTAGACAGCTCTATTTACATGTGCTAGAATAAGCGTGTGTGAATATTTGGGAGGCATATATGTATGTTATCAAATAAAGTGTTGCATAAAACGGTGCAGGACATCAAGCGCATTACCGGTTTTGATTGTGCTGTCTGGGGTAGGAAAGGCATCTGCCTTGTAATGACCCATGAGAAGATGCAGAAGTATGAAAAACAGGTGCGGAAGTTTTGGGCGAAGGCTGATGAAGAAGCCGAAATTTTGCAGGGCTGCCAAGGCTTTTTCTTCGTGTTTGATGAGGGAAAGCCGATATATTTGTTAGGGCTTGAGGGCGAGTGCGCGAATATGGAAATGGCAGGAAGAATGGGAGTCAGCCAGCTGACCAGTCTTTTGACTGCGTATAAGGATAAGCTGGATAAGAATCGTTTTGTTCAAAATCTTCTTCTAGGAAATCTTTTGCCGGTAGATATTTATAATCAGGCGGAGAGAATGGGAATTGCAGCAGATCAAAAGAGGATCGTGTATGTAATCGAAAAAAAGAATGAGGAAGAGGATCTGATTCTTGAGACACTGCGTGAATTATATGCATCCGGAAGAAAAGATTTTGTCACATCGGTAGATGAACAGCATGTAATACTTGTAAAAGCCTTGGAACAATCAGAAGGTTATGAAGAAGCACAACAGCTTGCAAGAGAGATTACGGACACTTTGAATATGGAGGCTATGGTCAGCGTGCGTGTGGCGTATGGAACCATCGTACAGGAGATAAAGGCAGTGCCACGTTCCTATCAGGAGGCACAGGTGGCTCTGGAGATTGGACGAGTCTTTTATGCAGAACGCGGAATTCTGGCATACGGTGAGTTGGGAATTGGAAGACTGATCCATCAGCTTCCAAAGTCTCTTTGCGAAATGTTTCTCAAGGAAGTGTTCCGTGGCGGGGCAGCAGACTGTTTTGAAGAAGAGCTGACCACAGTATATACACTTTTTGATAATAACCTGAACATTTCCGAGACGGCAAGAAAGCTTTATCTGCACCGGAATACACTGGTGTATCGTCTGGAGAAGATTCAGAAGAAAACGGGACTGGATGTCCGCGTATTCGACGATGCATTGACATTTAAAATTGCAATGATGGTATCAGACCATATGAAACATATGAAAAAATAGGAGGAACAGGACATGGTGAAATTATACGACAAAGGAGTCTATCTGCTGAATGGAACAGAGATTGCAGAAGACGTGGCAGAAGTAAAGGCTAAGACAGGAACAGAAGTATCGCAGCAGGAAGCAGCGAAGGCAACGATGGCGTACCATATTCTGGCGGATCACAATACATCTGGCAATATGGAACGTCTGCAGATTAAATTCGATAAACTGACTTCTCACGACATTACATTTGTGGGAATCATTCAGACAGCAAGGGCGTCAGGGCTGGAGAAATTCCCGATTCCGTATGTCCTGACAAATTGCCATAACTCTCTGTGTGCAGTAGGAGGAACGATCAATGAAGATGACCACATGTTTGGACTGACCTGTGCGAAAAAGTATGGCGGCGTCTATGTTCCGCCTCATCAGGCAGTTATCCACCAGTATGCACGGGAAATGCTTGCAGGCGGCGGCAAGATGATTCTTGGATCTGACAGCCATACACGCTACGGAGCTCTTGGAACCATGGCGATGGGAGAAGGCGGACCAGAGCTGGTAAAACAGCTTTTGAATAAGACATATGATATCAAGATGCCGGAAGTGGTTGGAATTTATCTTGATGGAGAGCCAATGAAGGGAGTTGGTCCTCAGGACGTAGCACTGGCAATTATCGGTGCAGTATTCGGAAATGGATATGTGAATAATAAAGTAATGGAATTTGTAGGACCTGGAATTGACAAGCTAAGTGCAGATTTCCGTATCGGTATCGACGTAATGACAACGGAGACAACCTGCTTATCCTCTATCTGGAAAACGGATGAGAAGATTCGAGAATTCTATGAAATTCACGGAAGAGAAGGAGACTACAAGGAACTGAATCCGGGAGCTGTGGCATATTATGACGGTATGGTTTATGTTAACTTAAGCGAGATTAAGCCAATGATTGCAATGCCGTTCCACCCATCGAATGTCTATACGATCGATGAAGTGAATGCAAATTTAAAAGACATTCTCCATGATGTAGAGCAGAAAGCGCTGGTAAGCTTGGACGGAGCGGTAGACTATAGTCTGCAGGATAAGATTGTGGATGGAAAGCTTTATGTAGAACAGGGAATCATCGCGGGCTGTGCTGGAGGTGGATTTGAAAATATTTGTGCGGCAGCAGATATTATCCGGGGACGCTACATCGGAGCAGATGAATTTACTTTCAGTGTATATCCGGCAAGTACCCCAATTTATATGGAATTGGTGAAAAATGGAGCCGTTGCAGATTTGATGCAGGCAGGAACGATTGTGAAGACTGCGTTCTGCGGACCGTGCTTTGGAGCAGGAGATACTCCGGCGAACGGTGCGTTCTCCATCCGTCACTCTACACGTAACTTCCCGAACCGTGAAGGATCTAAGCTTCAGAGTGGTCAGATTGCATCAGTTGCACTTATGGATGCACGTTCCATTGCGGCAACAGCAGCAAACAAGGGCTTCCTGACACCGGCAACGGCGATGGATGTAGAATATACTGGACGGAAATATCATTTTGATCAGAATATCTATGCAAACCGTGTATTTGACAGTAAGGGTGAGGCAGATCCGTCTGTGGAAATCAAGTTTGGTCCAAATATTAAAGACTGGCCGTCTATGCCGGCATTATCAGAAAATCTTCTGTTGAAAGTGGTATCTGAGATTCACGATCCGGTAACCACAACGGATGAACTGATTCCGTCAGGAGAGACGTCTTCTTATCGTTCTAATCCGCTGGGACTGGCAGAATTTGCGCTGTCAAGAAAAGACCCGGCATATGTGGGACGAGCAAAAGAGGTTCAGAAAGCAGAGAAAGCGATCGAAGCAGGACAGTGTCCTCTGGAGGTATTAGAAGAGTTAAGACCGGTGATGGAAGTGGTTCGGAAAGCTTATCCGGAAGTAGGAGAAGGCAACCTGGGAATCGGAAGCACCATTTTTGCAGTAAAACCAGGAGATGGTTCCGCCAGAGAGCAGGCAGCGTCCTGTCAGAAGGTGCTCGGAGGCTGGGCAAATATTGCCAACGAGTATGCAACGAAGCGTTATCGTTCCAACCTGATCAACTGGGGAATGCTTCCGTTTATCACGGAGGAAGACCATGAGAACTTAAGCTTCCAGAACGGAGATTACATTTTTGTTCCGGAGATTAGAAAGGCAATTGAAGAGAAAGCCTCCGTTGTAAAAGCGTATGTGGTAGGCGATGAATTGAAAGAGATCGAGCTGAAGCTTGGGGATATGACCGATGCGGAACGCGAGATTATTCTGAAAGGTTGTCTGATCAACTACTACCGCGGATAGAAATAGAATATTTTAAAGCATGAAATAAAAGATGCCCCTCTGGAATAATGGGAAGGATGCAGATCCCCATTGTTTAAGAGGGGTATCTTTTATATGCATTTAAAGAAAAGTTTACAAAAGAATGATAGAGAGAAGCTTTCTTTTCGTGATACGCTCAATAGGACAAGAAATATGACTTGATATGGTATGGAGGAAAAGACATGAAGAAACAAAGCTGGAGGCTGGTATTATCAGGACTGGCAGGAGGCATGCTGTTTGTGGGAGGCGTTATCGGCAGTGGTGCAGAAGGTGTTTTGGCAGCAGAAGCGAAAGAAAGCAGTGCACCGCCAGCGCTGACGATTACGGAAATTCTTCCGGACAGTGCAAATGTGGGCGGTTCAGATGCCTATGAATTTATAGAGATCTGCAATAATACGAAGGAAGCAGTCAATTTGAAGGATTATCGTCTGTCGTATCTTTATCCTGATACGGGCGTACAGACAGTGTGGTGGGAAACGAAAGAGGATCAGGTTCTTTTGGCAGAAGAAAGTCTGGTATTCTGGATTAAGAATGGAGCAAATGATAGCCTGACACTCTCTGATTTCAACGAGAAGTTCGGGAAAGATCTGGCAGAAAACCAGGTGATTTCCATTTCCAATGGCGGAATGGCAAATTCCGGGACAAGAGGAGTTAGCTTATCCTCTAATGTAGGAGATGTTGTGGATTGTGTTGTTTATAATGAAAATGGTGCAGACAATACGACCAAGGATAAATCAATTACATTTCAGAATCAGTTGAAAGAGGGCTCTTTTGAGACTGTGATGACGTCTGACCAGGCAGAGCCGACGCCGGGAACTATTACGGAGAGTGAAAAGGCGATGCAGCAGGCAAATCCGGTGACGCCTCAGAAGGAACCAGAGGTGACGGACTGTACGGAAACTTCTTTTAATAATGCGACGGAATCCTTTGCATTTGCGGTGGAGGCAAGATCAGAAGAGACGACAATTAAAACGGTAACTTTATATATGAAGGAGAGCAGCCAGGAAGCATTTGATGCGTACAATTTGATGCGAAGTAAAGAGAACGGAGATCGGTTTGAAAGGGTTCTCGGGCTGGTTGATATTCTGAATAAGAAGGGATTTACCTATTATTTTGAGGTGAGCGACGGATACACATCCGTGACAACTCCGCAGAAGAGTGTTGCTAATGAAGACGGAGAAGTGTCACAGGGACTGAATCTTCAAGACGGAGAAGTGGTGACTGGAACCCGGCAGATCATTGCAGATGGATCGCAGCTTTTCCTGGATGGTGTTGATGTTGCAAAGGAGTCCCAGCGTTCCATTAACGGACCGGGAAAGATCGCGTTTGAGGCAACCGATACAGATGTATTCTTTAAAAATGCAGTGGCGGTAGACGGGGAAGTAGTAGGAATCTTCAATGAAGGAACATATAGCGATGTGAAAACCTATGTCTATGACATTGATGCCAGTCAGTTTGATTCGGAGATGAAGACGATTACAGTAGAGTTCCACGCAGGAAATAAAGCGAATGTTCTGGAACACAATATTGAAAATAATGATGACTTTATTTTGCGGAATATCCGGATGGTGCTTCCAAATGGTAGAACGCTGCTTCCGGTTTCCTATCAGGCAAAGAAGGGGCTGGGAACAGTAGAACACACGAACCTTGATGAGGTACCAAAACAGGATGTGAGTATACCTTCCCAGGAGACGAATATTTCTATGGGTGATGGAACTTTCAAGTATGAGATCCTTTACGCGACATTTCAGATGGAGGACAGTGATTTTGAAGCAATTCGGTATCTGTGGGATACGACGGCAGGAGCTGACGGAGCCCACACCGTATCAAATGGAGCAGAAGAAGTTTATGTGACGGTTGACAATACGGCGCCGCAAATTACAACCAATATAGAAGAGGGGCATCAGTATCACAGTGGAACGATTGAAGTAACCGCTGCCGACGCTGTCAGTGAAGAGGTTCACACGGTTGTGACACTGGATGGAAAGACCATTACGGTACCGTATGAATTTCGGGCGCTTACGATGGAGGCGGGCGAACATACCATTGTAATTACGGCAAGAGATCATGTGGGAAATACAGCACAGAAGGAAATTCGCTTTACGACACCAAAAGAATCGGCAGATATTGAAGAAAATGTCTCTCCGGAAAACGGAACGACGGTCAATAAAGCCCCTGTGCTGGCGGTGACACCGACAGATGAAGCGGGAGATGAGATGAAGGTAACCTTTAAAAAGGGGGAAAAATATGAGCTAGGGGATGCCAATATCGTCAAGGACAGTGGAATCAGCGCAGAAAGTGGAAGCATTGAGAAAGCCTTTGAAGAGAATAACGGAAATGGATTTCCTTACGACAGTTTCCAAATTCAACTTGGTGAGAATGTAAATGAAAATACGGTGATCCGGGCAGAGTGGATGGGACAAAGCAGCAATGCGAAAACATTTCTGTACGTTTATAATACAGTTTCCCAAAATTGGGAAAAGGTAGATGCAAAGCAGAGTATTTCCGAAGAAGGTATGATACTGACAGGAGAAGTTGTGCTGAAGGATCATATGGTTGATGGAAGTGTTCGATTTATCGTTCAGAATGGGGAGGGATATACGCCGCCTCAATACGGATCACTTCCGCAGATCGGTACTTATTCCATGAATGAGACACCGGATAATGTGGAGACATCCAATGAAAATGATACGCCGCGGGAAGAGTATGACTTTACCTTTGCGGTGGAGAGCGATACTCAGTATTATAATGAGGATTATGAAGGAAACCAGGATCAGTCCAATAATGGGCAGTATCAGCATCAGATGAACATCCACAATTGGCTTTTAGGGAATCGGCAGCGGATGAATCTCCAGTATCTATTCCACGATGGTGATATTATTGATGATGAACCAAATCTTCAGGAATGGCAGCAGGCAGATGCGGCTTATCAGAAACTTGATCAGTCCCGGTTCCCGTACGGAGTGCTGGCAGGCAACCATGATGTGGGACATTTGAACGGAGATTACTCGAATTTCGGAAAGTTTTTCGGAGAGGAGCGCTATGCATCTAATCCGTGGTATGGCGGCAGTTATCAGAACAATCGCGGTCACTATGATCTGATTTCTGTGGACGGAATTGATTTTATTATGATTTATATGGGCTGGGGAATCGGCGATGATGAAATCCAGTGGATGAATGATGTGCTGGAGCAGTATCCGGAGAGAAAGGCGATTCTCAATTTCCATGAATATCTCCTTGCCAGCGGAGGGCTTGGAGAGGAGCCACAGAGAATTCACGATGAAGTGGTTGCGAAGAATGAAAATGTATGTATGGTTCTGTCTGGGCACTATCACAATGCAAAGACGAGAATTGATACATTTACCAATGCGGATGGAAGTACCAGAAATGTGTACAATATGTTATTTGATTATCAGGGATTGATGGAAGGCGGAGCTGGATATATGAGACTTCTTCATTTTGACGTAGAAGGGCAGCGGATGATAGTCCGAACCTTTACGCCATCTTATGGTGGATCGGATTATAGCAATTATGGAGATTACGATGCAAAACCTTCTGAGAATCCGAATCCGGGAAATGAATTTTGTATTGAGGATGCGAATTTAAATGATGCAGAGACATTTGAGATTTCATTTGCGGATCTTGGAATTAGTCCAAGGATTAAGAGCTTGGAAACGCAGGATTTTCAGGTTAATGTCTACAAAGAAGATGTTATTGGAAGTGTGGAACCTGTGAAGAGTCAGGAGACGGCTACCTATGAGTGGAAGGATGCTCCTAATGGTACGAATGGCTGGTATGCAGAAGTGACCGATGGAAATGGCGGGATTTCCAGAACAAATGTCTATTATGTTAATGTGCAGTATGACGTTGAAAAGCCTGTTTTGACAGTTCCAAAGGAGACAGTGCTAAAAGAAGGAGATCCATTTGATGTAATGGAGGGTGTTACGGCTGTAGACAATGTAGATGGCGATATTACAGAAAGCATCGTTGTTACCGGAAAGGTGAACACCAGCCTTGCAGGAACCTATGAACTAATCTATGAGGTGGCAGATGCTGCCGGAAATCAGGAAAAGGCGACGAGGACTGTCATTGTTACAAAAGAAGACGTGGGGAATTCAGGAAGTGGTGTAAATCAGGACAATCCTGATGGGCATAATCCAGATGTGGGACGAAAAGACATACCACAACAAGGCGTGAAGACAGGAGATACGGCCCGTGTGGAATTGCTATTGGCAGTAGTGATCTTATCTCTGTTCATAGGAGGGGCTATCATTACTGCGCGCAAGAAAACAATAGAATAAAAAGATAAAAATCAGGCAGCTTTATCATTCGGGCTGCCTGATTCCTTTTCTTAGCGACTTTGTATAAAATAGATGTTATCTTGTTGGTTCGATGGATTTGATCCTTCCTCCAATAACCGGACCGATACCGGCAGCAATGAGTATTTTGATCAGATCGCCTGCTAGATAAGGGAGTACACCAATAGACAAAGCGGCCATAAAGCCAAGATCCATTTGGAAAGCAAGCCATAAGGTGCCAAAAAGGTAGGTGGCGGCAGAGCCTAGGATCATTCCGAAGATGGAAGGGATCCGCTTTCCGTGGGAAGCGTGAACAATCAGACCGGCGATTAGGAGCATGATCAGAAAGCCGGCAAGATATCCGCCGGTTGGTCCGGCAATTTTGCCAGGGCCGCCGGAAAATCCGGAAAATACGGGGAGTCCAGCAAGTCCGATCAGCAGATAGATTACGTAACTGATTAATGAATCCTTCCAGTCTAATACATAAAGCCCGGTCAGCAGAACCAGGTTGGTCAGCGTAATTGGCACGGGACTTAATGGGATCGGGATGGACATTGGCGCCAGGATACAGGTAACTGCCGTTACCAGAGCGATGCGAACCAGGCGCGAGGTTGTTAAGGGACGGTTTGAATTTACGGAAGCTGACGTTGTTTGATTCATGGAGTGATACCATTCCTTTCTAAATACGATTTTAATATTGTTTTGAAACATATTTGATATGAGTATAATCAATGAGAACAAGAATGTCAACCTAAAATACACAAAGGTTAACATTTAATAATTGTATAATTTTGTGATAAAAAACTGAAAATATAAAAAATAAACACAAAATTATCCAATAAAAATAATAAAAATGAAAAATAGTATTGACAAATAAGAGCGGAGATGATATTATAAAGTCAATCCAAAAGAGATCCACAAAAAAGTTTCTGACGAGAAAGGAAATTTTGAAATATCACATATATAACAATTTATTATATGGAGATATGGAAGAAGTGGATAAAAGATCTGAATTTCATATGTTGGTGAGAACAGATCGATTGGAAATATGAAAGAAGGAGGCTTAATCCATTGGACAATACAGTAGAATTTCATAATCAATATGTCAGTGGTACGGCAGATGAAGATTCCCGTAAAGTAAGCCTTAAAAATAGAGGATAATAAGCCGGTATCAATAGATAAAGAAAAGTAATCGGAGTTGTAAAACCGGATAGATAGATTGCATTTGCAGACATATTGAGTAAAGTTACCACACATAGTTCAAAGGTATTAGAAGATGTGTAAAGAAACATTACCTAATATATCAGATTTATACGACGCTATGTAGTGGAGCGGCTATAGGAAGAATAACTTAATACGATTATAGACAAATGATAAGGGCATTGGCTATAATGGGAATGGTTATAGATATTCAAGCCGAGAGAAGAAGCTATATAGATCAATCGGGAGATATAAATAGTGATATCGAAGATTAAAAACGATCATTTTCGGAAGATAATCAGAGACTTTGAGTTATATATCGAAAGATAAAAGAAGATAGGCGAACGGGAATGTTAAAATCAACGAACCCTCCGATTTGTTGAAAGAAGAATATGATAAAATTTAATACAAAATAGCCATCATAATCTGAAGAGAATATGGTGGCTATTTTGATGTATTTTGAGAACTTTATCCGCATATTTTTTGACAATGTGCATGCCTTGTGATAGACTTATATATGTATAATTGTAAGAAATTATAGACTTAAATAAAAATTTGAGGTGAGTGCGTTGGATAAATATGAATATCGGGTAAAAACAGAGCAGATGCTCGAATATATGGAAAAAAAGCAATATAAAAAAGCAATGGAGATTGCGGATACCATTGACTGGAGAAGAGTAAAAAGTGTGTCCATGCTGAACACAGTCAGTGAGATTTACGAATTGAATGGGGAATTTCAGAAGAGCCGGGATATCCTATTTGTTGCATTTGACCGTTCGCCGGGAAGCAGAAAGATCGTATATCGACTGGGAACACTTGCTCTTAAAATTGATGATACGGATGAGGCATCTGACTGTTATGAAGAATTTGTAAAACTGGCGCCGAAGGATCCAAATCAGTATATTTTGAAATACAAGATATTAAAGGCACAGGGTGCACCGTTGGAGGATCAGATTGCAGCGTTAGAGGATTTTAAGAAAGGGGAATACGTTGAGAAGTGGGCGTATGAACTGGCAAAGCTGTACCATGAAGCCGGAATGACGGCAGAGTGCTTAGAAGAGTGTGATGACCTGATTCTATGGTTCAGCGAGGGTAAATATGTATACCAGGCCATGGAATTGAAGATGAAATATAAGCCATTGACGCCAATGCAGCAGGAAAAATATAATAATAGTCCTGCAGGTAAGCAGAAAGCGCGTGCCATGCAGCTTCAGAAAGAGAAGGAAGAAGAGAAGGCAGCTTACCAGCAGAAAGCGCTGAAGGCTAAAGCAGCAGCAGAAGCTGCGCGTGCAGCTCGTATGGCAGCGCAGGCAGCCGAAGAGGAAGAGCCAGAAGAAGTAGAAGATGATCTGGAAGAGTCTGGAGACGTATCGGAAGAAATGGAAGTGCCTAATAACGTTATTGAAGAGGTTGCGGAAGCTATTTCGGAAGAGATGGACGAAGATTCTTTTGAGGAAGGCGAGATGCTGCCGGAAGAGTCAGAAGAGGTGGACGAAGAAGAGCCGAAAGAGGAAGATACGGTGAAACAGTCCTCTATTACAAAGGTTGTAAAAGGCGCGACACTTCAGGAGGCTCTGGCAAATGGCGTGGCGCTTGCAAGCGGACGAAGCCTGAATATTGAAGAGAAGGCGATGAAAGAAAAGGATGAAGCGCTTCGGGTAACCGGACAAATGCGAATTGAAGATATCCTTCAGGAGTGGGAAGCAAAGCAGAAGCAGAATGCGGAAGCAATCGAGCAGCAGAAACAGAAAGATGTTGAACGAATCCAGAAGGAAAGAGAAGAAGCTGAGAGAAGAAGAGAAGAGGAACGTCTGGAGATAGAGAGAAAGGCAGCGGAAGCAGAGGCAGCAAGAAAGGCAGCTGAGGAAGAAGCGGCAAGAAAAGCGGCGGAAGAAGAGGCAGCAAGAAAAGCGGCTGAGGAAGAAGCGGCAAGAAAAGCGGCGGAAGAAGAGGCGGCAAGAAAGGCGGCTGAGGAAGCAGAAGCAGCAAGAAAAGCAGCTATCGAGGAGGCAGCAAAGCTGGCCGGAGAAGAGGATGTTGCAGCGGCAGGACTTGGAGAGACCAGAAGAATTCCAGATGATATTGTAAAGCTGATGGAAGAAATGGGGCTTCAGGAAAAGGAAGAAGCTGAGGACGAGCCGGAAGAATTGAGCTTGGAAGATGCACTGGCAGCCCATGGAGCTGAAGAAATTATCGGCGAGATGGACGAAGAAGCATTTGAGGAAGCGGATTACGAAGAAGACGATTATGAAGAGGCTGACTTCGAGGAAGCAGATCTTGAAGAAGCGGATTATGAAGAGGCCGACTTCGAGGAAGAAGATCTTGAAGAAGCGGATTACGAAGAAGCTGACTTCGAGGAAGCAGATCTTGAAGAAGCGGATTACGAAGAGGCTGACTTCGAGGAAGAAGAGTTTGAAGAAGCGGATTACGAAGAAGCTGACTTCGAGGAAGAAGACTTTGAAGAGACCGATTACGAAGAAGCTGATTATGAGGATGATTTTGAAACTGACTTTGGAGAAGAGGTAGAAGCTGATTTCGAAGACGATCTGGAAGCTGACTTTGAGGATGATTTTGAAGCGGATTTTGAAGAAGACTTTGAAGAAGCGGACTATGAAGAAGATGATTTCTTCGATGAAGAAGCCGAAGAAGAGGATGAAGAAGCTGACTTTGAGGAAGAGGAATTAGAGATTGAAGAACCTTCTGAAGAGGAGATTCAGGCTCGGATTAAGAAATCAAAAGGAAGCGGAGTTCCATTTGATACAGGCTTCGTTGTGACCGGACGCTATGATCTGAGTGCAACCAGTGAGATTGGTCTGAAAGCAGGGCTGACGGAAGAGCAGAAGAAACTATTCTCCTATTTCGTGCCAGTCAGAGGTATGAGTGAGCAGATTGTGGAAGTGCTTGATAACGACCGGAGAGCACAGCGTGAAGGAACTTCCAAGACAGGCAACCTTATGGTAATCGGACGAAAAGGTTCCGGAAAGACAGTTTTGGCAGTAGATATTGTTAAGGCAATCCAGAAACAGAGAAACTTAAAGCAGGGTAAGGTAGCAATTGTAACCGGAGAATCTCTGAACAAGAAGGAGCTTACGAATATTATTCAGAAGCTTCGTGGTGGAGCGATTATTATTGAGAAAGCCGGAAAACTGAATTCCAGGACAATCAAGGAATTGAATTATCTGATGGAGAAGAAGACTGGTGAATTGCTCTTCGTACTGGAAGATCAGAGAAAGCCGCTGGAACGTCTGTTGACAGCAAATCCGGACTTTAGAAAGAAATTTACTTCTAAATTGGAATTACCAGTATTTATTAATGATGAGCTGGTTACTTTTGGTCAGACTTATGCGAAAGAAAACGGATATAAACTGGATGAAATGGGAATTTTGGCGCTGTACAGCCGAATCGATGTTATGCAGCGAGAAGATCATGCAGTGACGGTTGCTGAGGTAAAAGAGATTATGGACGAGGCAATTGCACATTCTCAGAAAGCGAATGTTAAGCATTTGGCAAGACGTGTCTTTGGCAAGAGTACCGATGATTCCGACCGCATTATTCTGAAAGAAGAAGATTTTAAAATTTAAGATGAAAAGTGATAAGATGCCCCTGGCGACAGAAAATGTCGCTGGGGGCATTTTCTAGCTTTATAAGAAATTTCTCAAATCGTAAAAAATAGTGTATAATGTATGAGAAATAAAAAAGGGCATAACAAAAGAGCGAAAGTTGGCGATTTCGCGATGACTTTGATTATGAAATTTTTTGTTTTTTGGTGTGACTGCACTGTTTGACGATTGAGAATGTACATGTACTTATGGACTTATCCATATCCCATGACTTTTCGGTATCGTTCAAATAGTGCAGTTTTTTTGTGGTAAACTTCCAACACCAACATAGAAGTGCCACACTTTGGACATTTAAGAGGATCATATCCAAAAGAAAGAAGAATGGAATGTCTCCAATTAAGAAGCGTACGAAGATATCGTTTCTTTTCAGAAGAGATACATTTATGCAGTTTCTTTTCCTGTTTGTGATGCTTGGCATAGATGCCATAGTAGCGTAACATTTTAAAATGCTTTTCAGGGATATGTACAATTAATCTTTTGATGAAATCCAAGGCAGGAATACATTCGGTAATGGTTTTATTATCTTCATGACGAGTATAATGAAATGTCACAAATTCACCATCGTATTTATCAATGCGAGAAGTTGCAATAGTAGGGCGTCCAAGATAACGACTAATGTATTTGATTGTGATATCCGGTGTACAAAGATTAGGTTTTGCACGGACGTAAAATCCGTCTGCGTGTTTGGTGTACATTTCATTTTTAACTTTTCGGAACGATTTACCGATTTTATTCGTAAGACGTTCAAGAAGGACTTTGCGGAAAGCATTTCGTAGAAAAGTGTAGTCAAAATGTTTTACAGGTCTCCAAACAGTAAAATTACCTGCACCGCCTTCCGAGATGAGAGCGTGGATGTGGGGATTCCACTTTAAATCTCTGCCGAAGGTATGTAAAACACAAATAAGACCAGGAGTAAAATTTTCGGTTTTATTCATTTTGGAGAACATACGGAGAACGACATCTCTGACAGAATGAAAGAGACAAGTTAAAAGCGAACGGTCTTTGAGAAAATGAATACGAAGTTCTTCAGGGATAGTGAAAACACAATGCCGATGTACACAAGAAATTAGTTTGCAGGACATGGAGAAAGAACGTCTCAGATTGTACATGTTGCCACAAGTAGGACAGAAACGGGATTTACAACGAAAAGGAGTAAATTTCATTTCACCACAATCTGGACACACAAAAAAGGCACCGCCATAGGATGGATCGCCACAATGGATCATCTTGGAGATGTTTTCAACTTCAGTTTGTCTGGGATGAAGTTCGTAAAGGATATGCTCATAATAATCAATAAAAATAGTTTGTAATATATTGCTCATGTAATTATTTTACAATAAAGAAACACAAAGAAAAACCCCCACCCCTCAAGAATGAGGGGCAGGGGAGCTGAGAGTGTGCTCAGCACACTTTTTTATATAGAGTGGTAAGAGACTGGTTTTTGAGAAAGCGCTCTGATATGGATTAGGGTATGTCTGTGTCGGATTTTGCGGGAAAGGAATGGTCATATTGTATAGCGAAGCTTGAATTTTACGGCGGTCTAAAGTATAATATTACTATAATTGCAACAGGAATGTGAGGGATGAATCTATGGCAGAAAAAGCAATGGAACCATATGAAATTGGGGAACTCGACCATTATCTGTACGGCCAGGGTAATCACTACGAGATTTATAAAAAGCTTGGGGCACACCTTGTTCAGAAGGGAAAGAAGAAGGGTGTATATTTTGCAGTATGGGCGCCGCATGCGAAGTCCGTATCGGTAGTGGGAGATTTTAATGACTGGGATATGGAGGCCAATCCGATGGAGCGCGGAGAGCCGTTGGGGATATATACGTGCTTTGTTCCGGGCGTGAAAGAGAATGAACTCTATAAATATTGTATTGAGACATGTAGTGGGGAATACATATTTAAAGCGGATCCCTATGCAAATTATGCGGAGTTAAGACCGGGAACTGCATCAAAGGTGACAGATCTTAGCCGATTAAAATGGACGGATCAGACCTGGATGGAGAATCGGAAAAAGTGGGATCATAAGAAAGCTCCGATGTCAGTTTACGAGGCGCATATTGGTTCCTGGAAGCGGCATCCTGGAAGAGAGGATGAGGGCTTCTATTCTTATCGTGAGTTCGCAAAGGAAGCGGCAGCGTATTTGAAGGATATGGGGTATACGCATATTGAATTGATTGGAATTGCAGAGCATCCATTTGATGGATCCTGGGGCTATCAGGTGACGGGATATTATGCACCGACATCTAGATATGGAACTCCAGAAGACTTTGCATGGATGATCAATCATTTTCATAAGAATAAGATTGGCGTAATTCTGGATTGGGTTCCGGCACATTTCCCGCGGGATGCTCATGGACTGGCGGATTTCGATGGGACTGCGACTTATGAATACGCAGATCCAAGACAGGGAGAACATCCGGATTGGGGAACAAAGATTTTTGATTATGGGAAAAATGAAGTGCGGAACTTCCTGATTTCTAATGCCCTGTTCTGGATTGAAAAGTTCCATGTGGATGGACTTAGGGTGGATGCGGTGGCATCGATGTTGTATCTCGATTATGGAAAACAGGATGGTCAGTGGATCGCCAACAAATATGGAGAGAATAAGAACCTGGAAGCAATCGATTTCTTCAAACATTTGAATTCGGTTGTGCTTGGCAGAAATCCGGGGGCGCTGATGATTGCTGAGGAATCAACAGCGTGGCCGATGGTGACGGGTGATGTAGAACATGATGGTCTTGGATTCAGCCTGAAATGGAACATGGGATGGATGCATGATTTTACCGAGTATATGAAACTGGATCCTTATTTTAGAAAGGATAATCATAACTTGATGACGTTTGCAATGAGTTATGCGTACAGTGAGAATTATATTTTGGTTCTTTCCCATGATGAGGTGGTACACCTGAAATGTTCGATGATTAATAAGATGCCAGGTCTTGGATTCGATAAGTATGCGAACTTGAAGGCGGGCTATGCCTTTATGATGGGACATGCAGGTAAGAAGCTTTTGTTCATGGGACAGGAATTTGCTCAGCTTCGGGAATGGAGCGAAGAACGGGAGCTTGACTGGTATCTGCTTGCGGAGAAGGAGCATCTGGCAATTCAGAACTGGGTGCGGGATCTGCTGCATTTGTATAAGCAGAATAAGGCATTATATGAGATGGATCAGGACTGGCGAGGGTTTGAATGGATCAATGCGGATGATGGATATCGAAGTATTTTCAGCTTTGTGAGACACTCTGAAGATGGAAAGAAGAATCTCTTGTTTGTATGTAATTTTACGCCGATGGAGCGGGCGGATTACCGTGTCGGTGTGCCGAAGAGAAAGCAGTATAAGCTGGTGCTGAACAGCGATGATGAGAAATACGGAGGAACCGGAGAAGAAAGACCGGTCGTTTATAAGGCGGTCAAGAAAGAGTGTGATGGAAGACCATATTCCTTCGCATATAAGCTTCCACCGTATGGAGTAGCAGTGTTTGAATTTTAGAGATAAGATTAGCCAGAGAATAAAACGGAGCAGATTGCATTGCAATCTGCTCCGTTTTGGTGTCTTTACATAAATGTAAGAAGTTTAAGCTATTGAGCTGCTTCACTATTCTGTGCAGGATCCCCAAAGGATGGTTCATCGGAAGGAGTTCCGGAAGCATCACTGGAAGGGGTGTCGGCCGTATTAGAATCTGTATCGTCCATGTCGGTGGTTCCGTCATCAACATTTCCATCATCTGTATCGGCGTCGTCTAATGTAGAAGCGTCAGGATCTTCGGTATCAGGATTCTGTTCACTGTCTGCGTCCTGATCTTTGTCTACATCCTCAGATTCTGCATCTTCCTCTTTGTCTGCGTCGTCTCCGCCGAAGAGGTTTTTAAAGAAGTTGACAACTTTGTCCCAGAAGCCTTCCTCTTTCGCTTCGTTTGCTGCATCTTTGACACTGTCTAAGGTACTGTCGATAATGGCATCTGCGCCAAGGGCATCATCGTTGGTGCCGTTGATAATACCGCCGTCATCAGAACTGCCAGTGAATACGCCTTTGATGGATTCCCAGATTTTTGCGAAGAAGCCTTCTTCTTTTCCGGCCAGGTTATCCAGTGTTTCCTTGAAGGCCTTTACATCATAATCGTACTGGGAGATGCTCTCCATTAATGCGGTGATCTTGTCCATCTGTTCCTGGGTCAGTGTAATATTGTACTTTTCTGCTGCATCGTTTACAGCATCCTGAATCTCGGATGGATCTGTCAGTCCTTCTTCAATGACTTCACCTTTGACTTCATTCATCAGGTCCGTTGCTTCCTGCTGTCCCACAGCGTCAGCAAGTTCACCAGTTGTAATCAGCTCTTCTGTGGCTGTTGCCTTCTGATCTTCGTTTAAGGTTTCGCCGCTGGCTGTCTCGTATGCCATCATAATACCGGTTAATGCTCCGGTACCGGATACCTCGATAGGAGAAGCGGCAACGACGTTGCAGTTCTCAACACCGGAAGTGGTCAGTGTGCTGGCGATCATAGAGCTGGTCACGAAGGTAAGGTTAGCAACTTTTACCTGGATGCCGCCGCTGGTTGTTGGCTCTACATAGGAACAGCTGTATGTACGTGTTCCGATCTGTGCCTCGGATGCGATTCCTTCCATGTATTTTCTTTCATCTGCGTTAGTGACTTCGATGGTCTCAACTTTGTCGGCAGAGGTTCCGAAGTAGTCATACATCGAAGTCTTCTGCTCTTCTGAAAGATTGGCGCCAAGAGTTACGACCTTGGAGCTGTCTGCCTGTGCAACCATTGGGATGCCTGTGCAGGTGATGGCAGCTGCCATCATAATCGGTAATACTTTTTTAAACTTTTTCATATTGCGTGGTGTGTTCACCATGCCCCCTTTTCTTGATTCTTGCACCGACGAATGAAGCTGTGTAAGGTTTCCATTCGCCGGTGCCTTGTATTCCTACCTAATATAACATATCAAAGCGTGTTTGCATAGGAAATAAGAGTTAACTATTTCTAAAGATTTTCTTTAGACGGTATAAAAATGTGGCTTCGCTTATGACGCCCTGCATGACTCCAACGGGTTCGCCGTTTTGAAAAAACCAAAAGGCAGGAACGGTGGAAGTGTCATATTTGGCCGAAAGTTCCGGTGATTCATCGACATCCACTTCGAAGAAACGGATCTGTTTCTTTTGGCCTTTTTCTATATTCCTTACAATGGGTTTCATCATGGCGCATTTGGGGCACCAGGATGCGTAGAACATAACAACAACCGGAAGCGTGCTTCCGGCTGTCTCGTGGTAAAAATTGTCTCTTGTTAAATGCTGCATAGCCGTTACCCCTTCTTGGATTCGTCTGACAGATCAGCGATTGGGATTCAGGATATGGTATACCTCTGTCATGGAATGACGCAGGCAGTGAAGTTTGTGGTGGAGCCCTTTTCTCCGGTAGGTGAATTCACAAAGCTTCTGTTTCATAGATTTTCTTGCTCTTCGTCCCATATGCTTTCGATCCAGACTGTGATTCTTCCCTATATTATATGCATGGGAAAGAGAAGAGTGCAGTTAAGCTCTTCGTACGGCGATCAGTTTACAAATGGGGTTCCCCAAAGAGGAAAATTTCTCTTCATATTCAGTCAGAACATTTCCTTCGTTCATATCCGGCTCGTGGTGAAGATCGAAGGTATATTTCTGGGTGGTGAAGGAAGGACATTCTTCCAGCTGCTCCAGTGAAAAATCAAAGAGCCCCCGGTTATCGGTTTTGAATTCGACCGTCCCATCAGCAGTTAAAATCTTGTCATATCGGGCAAAAAAGTCGAGGGAAGTCAGTCTTCTTCTGGCATGCCTTGCCTTTGGCCAGGGATCAGAGAAGTTCAGATAGATACGAAAGACTTCTCCTGGGGCGAAGACGTTGGCAATGTCGGCGGCATCCATGCAGATAAAGCGAAGATTTTCCGGCGCTTCCTCAAGCTCCTGGAATTTCTCTACGGCCCGGAGAAGAACGCTGGAATAACGTTCTATACCAATGTAGTTGATCTGAGGGTTGCGAAGAGCGTGTTCCAGTAGGAATTTGCCTTTGCCCATTCCGATCTCAATATAGATGGGCTGTTGATTGCCAAATACCTGGTTCCAGGATCCGCGGCAGGCAGTTTCGTTTTTGATAACTTGACGGCATTCCTGCAAAACCCCTTCTGCACGGGGAATATTTCTAAGACGCATAAGCGTTCCTCCTTACAAAATCAGTGTTTTCTACGGCACATTTGTGCACTTTTTCAGTTTATCCTTTGCAGAAGGAAATGTCAATGGCAGAAAAGGTATGGATTTTGTGCAATATTACTATAGTAATTGTAGAAAATAAGAGTATGATTATAGCATAACAAAAATAAACAGTCAGAGAAAGGGGTGTGCTATGAGCTCAATGATAGAAAGACTGTCGGAAATTGAAGAGACAGCGGAAGCAATTGTGGAACATGCAGAGGAAGAAAAACGTGAGATTGAAAAGAAGATTCAGGCAAAAAGAGATGCATTTGACAGAGAACTGGAAATAGAAACCAGGGAAAAAGTGGAGCAGATTCGAGCGGAAGCGAATTCCAGAATGGAACAGATTCTAGAAGAACAGAGACAGAAGAATGCAGCCACAATTGAGGCCATGAAGAGAGATTTTGAAGAGCATCACGATGTGTATGCCCGTGAGATCCTTAAGCATATGATTGAGGTGTAAATTATGGGAAATGTAATGTCATATAGCGGAATCGTCACGAAGATTCGGGCGATGCAGGCCAGGCTGCTTACGGAGAAGGATTTTGATTATATTGCGGGGCTTCAAAGTGTGCCAGAAGCAATTGAATATCTGAAAGGGAAGCCGGCATATGCTTCCTATATGAATCAGATGGATTTGTCCTTGTATCATAGACGTCATGTGGAAAAGGTGCTGTATCAGTCTTTATATGATGACTATACAAGAATCTTCCGGTTTGCGGGAATGGAACAGAAGCGTTTCCTGAAAATTTACTGGAAGCGTTATGAGATCGATCTGATTAATTATTGTCTTCGGATTGTCTTTAACCATTATGATAAACCGTTTGATCTGGAATATAAGAAGGAATTTTTTGATAAATATTCACAGATCTCCATCGACAAATTAATGACATCCAAAACCGTAGATGAATTGATTGATAATCTTAGAGACACGGAATATTATGCGCCGCTGGAAAAGCTTAAAGATTCAGAAAGCGCGACGCTGTTCGATTATGATTTAGCTCTGGACCTATACTATTTTTCCACCATGTGGAGAAGGAATAAGAGAGTAATGAATCAGAAAGAAAGAGATTTGTTTACAAGAGATTGTGGTACAAAGATTGATTTGTTAAATATTCAGTGGATTTACCGGGCAAAGAAATATTATCATTTACTGCCGCCAGATATCTATTCTATGACGATACCGATTCATTACCGCTTGAATGTCGATGATTTTAAACGGCTGGTAGAGGCGCCGACAGTGGAAGAATTCCGGCATCAGATGGAAGAAACTTATTATGGGAAACGATATCGGTATATAGAAGTTTCCACGATGGAGAGGATGTACAAAGAGATTTTGGAAAGTCTGTACCGGGCAGACCGAAGACGCAATCCTTACTCAATAGCGACGATTAATACGTATTTATTTTTAAAGGAAGAAGAGATTTATAAACTAACTACTGCCCTGGAATGTATTCGTTACGGTCTATCAAAGGGAGAGACGTTAGGATACTTAGGAGGTGTGACACAATGATTGTAAAGATGAAGTTTTTGAGCATCAGCGGGCCAAGAATCGATATTGACAGGGTGTGCGATGTCTACCTGTCAAAGTATGAGATGCAGCTTGAGAATGCGCTGACAGAGCTAAAGACTACCAATAATCTGCTCCCGTTTGCGGAAATGAATCCTTATAAGGAGCCACTTGCAAAAGCAGAACAGTTTACGGCGCTTTTGCCGGAAGGTTCAGCCGGAATGGATGTGTCGATGACGGAGCAGGAGATTCTGGATTTGATTCGGGATGTGAATCACGATTATATTCAGCTGCAGGAGCAGCGGGAGATGCAGAAGAAAAAGCGGGAAGTGCTGCAGGAGAAGTTAAATGTACTGGAGCCGTTTCTCCCCCTGGAACTGGATCTATACAAGGCGATGCGCTATAAGTATATGAAAGTACGCTTTGGAAGAATTAGTGTAGATTACTATAAGCGATTAGAAAAATATTTGTTTGAAGACTTGGATGCAGTATTTCAAGAAGGAATTAGGAATGAAAATTATGTCTATGGATGCTATTTTGTGTCAAATATAGATGCGAGTAAAGTGGATTCTGTATTCAATTCGCTCCATTTTGAACGGATTGCGCTGTCATCAGACTACATGGGGACACCAGCGCAGGCGTGCGAGTCGCTTCGAAGTGATATGGAAGAGACAGAAGGAGAGATCGCGAAGATTGATGAACGGATTGAAGAGTTGATGACGCGCCAGGGCTCTAGACTTTTAGGAGCGAGAAAACGCCTGGAGGAGTTGTCTAATAACTTTGATGTTCGTAAGATGGCTGCGCGAGTGAAAGAAGGAGATGCGAAGGAGGATTACTATATCCTGTGCGGCTGGATGGGCGAAGATGACGTAGCTTCGTTTTTGGAAGATATTAAAAAGGATCCGAGAGTATTCGTTGTGGTGGAGGAAGATCGGGAAAAGTTCTTTGGAGATCCTCCGACGAAGCTGAAAAATCCAAGATTCTTCAAACCATTTGAGATGTTTATCAGAATGTATGGACTTCCTGCTCATAATGAGATGGATCCGACGATGTTCGTGGCGCTGACCTATACGTTTATTTTTGGAGCCATGTTCGGCGATGTGGGACAAGGGTTGTGCCTGTTCATCGGAGGCGGCCTGTTGTATTTGATCAAGAAGATTAATCTGGCGGGAATTATCTCGGTTGCGGGAATTTTCTCCACTATTTTCGGATTTTTGTTCGGAAGTGTATTTGGATTCGAGGATGTACTTCCGGCTCTTTGGCTAAGACCGGTGGAGGCAATGACGAAGCTTCCGTTTATCGGACAGTTAAACACCGTGTTCATCGTAGCCGTTGCATTTGGAATGGGACTGAATATTCTGGTGATGATTTTCCAGATTGTGAATGCCGTGCGAAATCACGATACCGAAAACATCTGGTTCTCAAATAATGGAGTAGCAGGACTTGTATTCTATGGCTTCCTGGTGCTGACAGTGGTGTTATATATGACGGGACATAAGGTGCCGGGAAATATTATGATGGCGATATTCCTTGGTATTCCGATTCTTTTGTTCTTATTTAAAGAGCCGCTGACCAATCTAGTGGAGCGTAATCATCGAAAGATCCAGGAAGGAAAAGGAATGTTCCTGGTACAGGGATTTTTTGAATTGTTTGAAACCATGCTGAGTTATTTCTCTAATACACTGTCTTATGTGCGAATTGGAGCGTTTGCGGTCAGCCATGCAGCCATTATGGAGGTGGTGCTGATGCTGTCCGGAGCGCATTCGGGAGATCCGAACTGGCTTGGTGTTGTAGTGGGAAATGCAATTGTATGCCTGCTAGAAGGCCTGATCGTTGGAATTCAGGTACTGCGTCTGGAGTATTACGAGATGTTCAGCAGATTTTATAAAGGAAGCGGAAGAGAGTTTCATCCATTCCAGAATCATCATACAGAAGTATAGAAAAGAATATTTTTATGGAGAGTTTTATCTAAGGAGGATTTGAATTATGACATTATCAGTAAAATTATTACTTATTGCAGCGTTGGTGCTTGGTATTATCATTCCGTTTGGTTACTTTTTGCTGGGAGAGCATACGAAGCGTCGGTATAAAAGAATGCTGGGGGCAAATGTATTCTTTTACTTTGGTGCATTCGTAATTGCCGGAATTATGTTGTTTGGTGCAGAACCGGTACAGGCTGCCGATGCAGCAGCCGCTGCCGGAAATGCAGCAGGTCTTGGATATCTCGCCGCCGCATTGGCAACCGGTTTATCCTGTGTGGGCGGAGGAATTGCAGTAGCAAGCGCGGCAAGCGCAGCCCTTGGTGCAATCAGTGAAGATTCAAGCGCGCTTGGTAAATCCTTGATCTTTGTAGGACTTGCAGAAGGTGTGTGTCTGTATGGACTGATCATCTCCTTCATGATCCTGGGTAAATTGTAAGATGAAGATGTATTTGATCAGTGATAATATCGATACACTGACAGGGATGCGCCTTGCCGGAGTGGATGGAATTGTGGTTCACGAACGGGAGGAACTGCGGACGGCGATTGAAGACGCAATGAATGATAAGACGGTAGGAATCATCCTGCTGACGGAGAAATTCGGGCGGGAGTTCCCGGATCTGATTGATGAGATCAAGCTGGAACGGACGATGCCGCTGTTGATTGAAATCCCTGACAGGCACGGAACCGGACGCAAGAAAGATTTTATCACATCTTATGTAAATGAAGCGATTGGACTGAAACTGTAGATCCAGTTAGTGCAGAAGAAAGAAGAGGTGAGATTCTTGACGATAGAGGAGAAAATCTCGCGCCTTCAGGCGGCGGCGATGGAAGAGGCGCGCGCGGAAGGAAATGCGATTATCAGACAGCATGAAGAAGCGCTGGAAGGGGTGTTTGAACAGCATCGTAAGGAGGCTGTTCGCCAGGTGCAGACAAGAGTGCATGCAGAGGAAGTAAATGCCAGGCAGCAGCTGAACATGGCGATGTCCAAGGCTCAGCTGGAACTGAAAAGAGAGCTTGGACGTACACAGCAGAAGCTGAAAACACAATTGTTTGAAGAGGTGGGAAAGCTTTTGGAGGAATATATGAAGACAGAAGCCTATACCCATTTGTTAGTAGAATACATTGAGCAGGCCGCCAGATATGCGGATGGAGAGGCCATGACGATTTATATCAACTCGACGGATGAAGAGAAAAAGGAATATTTAGAGGAACATACAGGGATGCAGCTGACCGTCAGTAAAGAAGATTTTATAGGCGGAGTGCGTGCGGTAATTCGGGAAAGAAACATTTTAATTGACCGTGCGTTTAAAGGCGCATTGGAAGAAGAACAGCGTTCGTTTGTATTTAAGGGAGGTGCCGGAGTTGAATAGTGTGAAGACAGGAAAGATTTATGGGATCAATGGTCCGGTAATCTACCTGAAAGGCAGAAGCGAATTTAAAATGTCAGAGATGGTGTATGTAGGAAGCCAGAAGCTGGTAGGAGAAGTAATCGGACTTGACAAAGATCTGACCACGATTCAGGTCTATGAGGAAACGTCCGGACTTCGGCCGGGAGAAGAAGTTGTGGGAACGGATGCAGCGGTATCTGTAACGCTTGCCCCGGGAATTTTAGATAATATTTTTGACGGTATTGAACGGCCTCTGGAAAAAATTGCAGAAGAGGGCGGAGCATTCGTGGTGCGCGGTGTGAACGTGGATTCTTTGGATACAGAAAAACTGTGGGAGACACATATTACTGTTCAAGAAGGAGAACTGGTGCATGGAGGAACGGTGATTGCAGAAGTTCAGGAAACAAGGGCGATCGTGCATAAATGTATGGTGCCGCCAGATTTGGAAGGGACGGTAGTGTCCGTGAAGCCAGACGGGCAGTATACGATTCAGGACGTGATTGTGACGGTGGAGTTGATGGATGGAACCCGAAAGGATCTGACCATGACCCAACGCTGGCCAATCCGTGTGCCAAGACCCGTCCATCATCGATATCCGGCAAGCGTGCCCCTGGTAACAGGACAGAGAATTCTCGATACTATGTTCCCCATTGCGAAAGGTGGAACCGCGGCGATTCCGGGAGGTTTTGGCACAGGAAAAACAATGACACAGCATCAGATCGCCAAATGGTCGGATGCGGATATTATTATCTATATCGGATGCGGAGAGCGCGGAAATGAGATGACTCAGGTATTAGAGGAGTTCTCGGAACTGGTGGATCCAAAATCCGGAAACCCGTTGATGGATCGAACGACTTTGATTGCCAACACGTCGAATATGCCGGTGGCGGCTCGTGAGGCATCGATTTACACAGGACTTACATTGGCAGAATATTATCGGGATATGGGATATGACGTGGCGATTATGGCGGATTCGACATCTCGTTGGGCGGAAGCGCTTAGAGAATTATCGGGACGTCTGGAAGAAATGCCGGCGGAGGAAGGATTCCCGGCATATCTGGCATCAAGACTGTCCGCGTTTTATGAGCGGGCAGGAATGATGCAGACTTTGAATGGGGCGACAGGGTCTGTCTCTATTATTGGAGCGGTGTCTCCACAGGGAGGAGATTTTTCAGAACCTGTTACGCAGAATACCAAGCGTTTTGTGCGGTGTTTCTGGGGACTTGATAAATCGCTGGCGTATGCAAGACATTTTCCGGCGATTCATTGGCTGAGCAGCTACAGCGAATATCTGAATGACTTAAGCGGCTGGTACAGCGATCATGTGTCGCCGAAATTCGTAGATTATCGAAATCGACTGATGGCGCTTCTTAATCAGGAAAGCAGTCTGATGGAGATTGTAAAGCTGATTGGAGGGGATGTGCTGCCGGATGATCAGAAACTGATTCTGGAGATCGCCAGAGTTATTCGTCTGGGATTCTTACAGCAGAACGCATTTCATAAAGATGATACCTGCGTCTCTATGGAGAAGCAGTTTAAGATGATGGATGTGATCTTGTATCTCTATAAGAAGTCCAGAGAGCTGGTAGCTATGGGAATGCCGATGTCTGTATTGAAGGCAGAGGGTATTTTTGAGAAAGTCATTGCGATTAAATATGATGTGCCAAATGACAACTTACAGCTATTAGATCTTTACAAAAACGATATTGATGCATTTTATAACCGAGTAATAGAAAAGAATGCGTAGAGGGAGGAACGGATTATGGCAATAGAATATCTGGGGCTTAGCAACGTAAATGGACCTCTCGTAGTGCTGGAGGGAGTACAGAATGCGTTCTTTGACGAAATTGTAGAGTTTACTGTCGGCGGAAAAGAGCAGAAACTTGGTCGTATTGTGGAACTGAATGAAGACAAGGCAGTGATTCAGGTGTTTGAAGGAACAGAAAATATGTCGCTTACAAATACCCATACGAGACTCAGTGGTCACACAATGGAGGTAGCAGTGTCTCCGGACATGCTGGGAAGAACCTTTAATGGAATCGGTGAGCCGATTGATGGTCTGGGACCGATTATTTCTTCTGATAAGCGTGATGTTAACGGATTGCCGTTAAACCCGGTGCAGCGAGAGTATCCGAGAAACTATATTCGGACGGGAATTTCTGCAATCGATGGTCTGACAACATTGATTCGAGGACAAAAGCTGCCGATTTTTTCGGGAAATGGTCTGCCCCATGATCGACTGGCGGCACAGATTGTAAAGCAGGCGTCTCTTGGGGACGGCGCAGAAGGAGAATTTGCGGTAGTCTTTGGAGCCATGGGTGTGAAGCATGATGTGGCGGAATTTTTTCAGAAGACATTTGAGGAAAGTGGTGTATCGGATCACGTTTGTATGTTTTTGAATCTGGCGAATGATCCAGTAGTAGAACGACTCATTACGCCAAAGGTAGCGCTGACGGTAGCGGAATACCTGGCGTTTGAATGCAATATGCATATTTTAGTAATCTTGACAGATATGACTTCTTTTGCAGAAGCGATGCGTGAAGTATCTTCTTCTAGAGGAGAGATTCCTTCAAGAAAAGGATATCCGGGATATCTGTACAGTGAACTTGCGACGCTTTATGAGAGAGCGGGGATTATAGAGGGAGCTTCCGGTTCTGTGACACAGCTTCCGATTCTGACCATGCCAAATGATGATATTACCCATCCGATTCCTGATCTGACGGGATATATCACAGAAGGGCAGATTGTGCTTGATCGAAATCTCCATGGTCAGGCGGTGTATCCGCCGATCAGTATTCTGCCATCCTTGTCTCGTCTTATGAAGGATGGAATCGGCGCCGGTTATACAAGGGAGGATCATCAGGATCTTGCAAATCAGCTGTTCTCGGCCTATGCAAAGGTAGGAGAGGCCAGAAATCTTGCGTCCGTAATCGGCGAGGATGAGTTGTCACCAATTGATAAGAAATATCTAAAGTTCGGCCGGGCGTTTGAAGAACGTTATATCGGACAGGGCGCCGGAGAAAATCGAACGATTCAGGAGACCTTAGATCTAGGATGGGAGCTTCTTGGGCTGCTTCCTAAGGAGGAACTGGATCGAATTGATACGAAGTTGATTGAGAAATATTATCCACAAAAAGACGGCGTTCAAAGTTAGCGAGCAGAAAGGAGGGCGCATATGGATCCAAGAGAGTTCCCGACAAAGGGCAATCTGATGCTTGCCCAGAATTCACTGGCGCTTGCTCATCAGGGATATGACCTGATGGATAAGAAGAGAAATATTTTGCTGAAAGAATTAATGAATCTGATTGACGAGGCGAAGGACATTCAGGAAGAGATTGATTCTACATTTAGCAGAGCCTATGCGTGCCTGCAAAGAGCCAATATTGAGAATGGAATCAGCAAGGTTCAGGAACTGGCATATACGGTTCCGATCGAGAGTTCTATTCGTATTCAGACCAGAAGTATTATGGGAACAGAGATTCCACATATTAAATATGATGGCAGGCAAAATGAGCTGACCTATTCTTTTGGGACGACACACGAGTCCATTGATACAGCAAGAGAAGCGTTTCGTGAAGTGAAAGAGTTGACGATAAAGCTTGCGGAAGTAGAGAATGCGGCATACCGGCTGGCAGGGAATATTAAGAAGACGCAGAAACGCGCCAATGCGCTTAAAAATATTACAATTCCAATGTATTCAAATCTAGTATATAGTATCAATAATGCGCTGGAGGAGAAAGAGCGAGAAGAGTTTACCAGATTAAAGGTGATTAAGCGAATGAAGGGATAGACAGGAAGGATGGATCATAAGTCCATCCTTTTCTATTTGGAAAGCAGCTTATGCCTGAGGCGGGAAAAATAATGGAATATTCGGCGGGCAACAGCTGAAAACGAAAAAGAATAAAGCGGTGATAATCCAGAGAGAAAATACAATAGACTGCGAAGGGACAACGGTGCACTTGCGAGAAAAGTACCTGCTGGTGCAAAAGGAAACAGTGACGCTGAATGCAAAGATCAGAAGATCGATAATTAAAAAGTGTCTTCCGATTACGCCTGTGTAAGTATAAAACAGTACAACCGTTGTAAGAAGTCCGCATAAGATACCGAGAAAGCGGTGGTAGAAGAAAGGGAGCAGAGATGGTTTCTGCCGGTACCATTGTATAGCTGTGATGAAGAGAAATGGGAAGAATAATAGTTTTAAATGTTCCCAGACAGATTCATTGATTGGGCAGAATAATGCAAAGATGGCGGCGCCACCGGAAAGCTCGTATAAGAAGTGTGATAGACTGCCTAAAAGGATCACGGCCAGAATGGAATGCTTGTCTTTTTTGAATGTAGTATGAAATAAAAATCGCATAGAAAACCCCTCCTTGTAACTAATATATGAGGGAGGTGAAAAAAATATGAAAATAATTAAAAAAAGGCTTGCATTTTATCGAGGTCTGCTATATAATAATTCTTGCGTCACGGGAAAGGCGTAAACAAAATAAATAAGCGCGATTAGCTCAGTTGGTAGAGCACCTGACTCTTAATCAGGGTGTCCAGGGTTCGAACCCCTGATCGCGCAGTTCAGATCACTGTTTTTGCGGACTTTAGAGCCGCGGGGACGGTGATTTTTTTGTGCGTGAAATAGCGGTTTTTCGATGTTTGAAACTTGAAATAGATCAAGTTAAAGTCTCAAGTATTTGCAAAAAGCCGAAACGGTGGTAAAATGTGAAAAATAGGGGGGATAGATATGGCATTAACAGTTAGAGAGGCGTTGAAATTTGGTGGCTTATTTGGTGCGACTGTTGTGGCTGGGGATTTGGGATTAAGTAAACAAATTGAAAGTGTTAGCGTTTTAGAAATAGCTGAAAGTAATATTTCACGTTGGGTTCTTAAAAATCAACTTTATATAACATCCTTTTATGCAATTTTTGACAATGTTGAACAGCAAAAGATAGTTATAGAATCGTTAGCAAACCATGGGTGTTGCGGGTTGGTGTTGTGTTATGTTGGTACATGGATACAAGAGATAGATAAGGAAATTATTAAGTTCTGTAATGAACATGCATTTCCATTGATTCAGGCTAGAACGGATGTATCGTATATTGAAATAATGAGTCCAATTATGAATCTTTTGTACGAAGAAGATTCTCAGGCGTCTGCGATTAATGACTATTCCGTAGTGCGTAATGATTTCTTAGATTTGATTGTGAATGAGGAAAGTTCGGATGTCATTTTTCGGAAGATTAACCAGCGACTTGAAAAGAATATTTCTTATTATGATACATATGGAAAGCTTATTTTTTCAGATAAAAAACAAGAAGAAACCAAGATAGAAGAAAGTTATCTTGAGAATAATTTTAATCATGTGTTATATGCTTGCAGCAGAAAAGGATATACAGTACAAGAGATAGGGGGAAAAGAGAGTCTTCTCGTTCTTATACGTTCAAGAAAGAATCTTTTTGGAGTGTTTATAACAGATTATGAGAAAGAATCTTTTAGTGATTTGGAAAATTATTTGATTAATCCATTGGTGGTTGCAGGTGCATTGATTTTGCGAAAACGTAATCGAATAGGGAATTTACGGGCGAAGGCAATGGAAGATTATGTGGCAGATCTTTTGGTTTGGAACTTTCCTTCTAATAAAATGGCGGTTGAGCGAGGAAAGGAATTGGGAGTTGACATTTTGGATAAAAACAATGTTGTATTGATTAATGTTAATTCAATCCAGCGCACCGTTGATTTAAAAGTACAGCAAGAAATTCAGGATTATGTTAAGAGAGTGTTGTTATCACAAATTGAATATTATATTAAACTGTATAATGAATCGAATTGGCTGACCTTGCGTAGCGATACGATTATTTTGTTTTTGGATATAAGAAAGCAAAATATTGATATGCAGGAATTTTGTAAGCATATTCTTGATATTTTTAGTAAAAAGCAAAATCTTTCAATATCAATAGGGGTAAGCAATTCTTTTGACCAAGAAACGAATATTCCAGAGGCTTATCACCAAGCTTTTCAATCTGCGGTTCTAGGAAGAGAATACTATGGGGATAACAAGATCGTTTTTTATGATTCCATCTTTTTCTTGCAAAAGCTTCGTCAAATGGGGAGTCAAGACGAAACGAGAGAGATTTGTTATAAATATTTGCAGCCAATTATAGAACATGATAAAGATTACGGGACAGAATTATTAGAAACTTTGAAATGTCTTTTGGAGAACAATGGAAATACACAGCGGGTCGCACAAAAAATGTTTGTGCATAAAAATACAATTTTACAGAGGAAAACAAAGATTACAGAGTTGTTGGGATACTCTCCTTTTGAAATGCCGTATCTTTTAAATTTATTAATTGTATTTGTAATTGAAAAAAACATATAGTGAAGATGAAACACTGACATATGTGCAAGTGCACATATGCCAGTGTTTTTTTATATTATTATACACACAGACAGAACTGAGAAAACGATGTATAGTGCAGTTATAAGGATTATGGTAAGGAGGAAGGGAAATGGAAGAAAAGAAAAGCAGAAACGTGCAAGTGCAATCAGAAAATGATAATGCTACTTGCAGGGTACCTGATTCGGAACGGAAAGGTTTTCTAAGTGTTGCTTTTGTAGCAGCGGGGTATTGTATATGTATGTCCGGACTATATACTGGCGCTGCAATTGCGTTTGGAATGACCCTTAAGAATGCCATTATCGCAACAGTAATAGGTAACGTTATACTGAGCTTATATGGAGGTTTGGTGGGGTCAGCAGGAGCAAAGGAAGGAGTAGCTTCAGCAATGTTATCAAGACATAGTTTTGGACGACAGGGTTCTAAAATTGTTGGAATATTGTTGGCGGTTGTGATGTTGGGCTGGTTCGCGGTTCAAGTTGGATTTTTTGGGTCGACAATGGCAGCGTTGTTTCCTTCAGCAGGGTTTATCACATCAAAGTATGTGGCGGCTGCATGGGGAGGAATCCTGATGATGCTGACAGCTTATTTTGGCTATAAAGGCTTGAATTTGCTTAGTTATGTTGCTGTTCCGGCAATTGGAATACTTTCAGCCGTGGGAGTTGCAATTGCGGTAAAAGGTGCTGGGGGATTGGATGTGATTGCATCAATTGTACCAAAGGAAACGATGACTGTTAGTGCAGCGGTCGTTGCAATCGTTGGATCTTTTGCCGGAGGGGCAGCGGCACAATCAGATATTACCCGTTATGCTAAAGATGCAAAGACTTCTTGGGGAGGAACGATATTCGGATATCTGATTGCAAACACATTTGTTATCTTAGCGGGATATTTTATCACGGCAGCGACGGGAGAGGATGATTTGCCAGTAGCTTTTTTGGCAATGGGACTTGGGGTTGCAGCATTGTTGATTTTGATATTGGCGCAATGGACTACAAACGATAATAACCTTTATACCGCGAGTCTGGGACTTGCGAATTGTTTGCCATTTACAAAGCATCAGATTGTAATTGTAACAGGTGTTTTGGCTACGATTGTAGGGGCGATGGGATTGGCTGATTATTTTACAACGTGGCTATCATTATTGGGAGTAGGAATTCCGCCGGTAGCAGGTGTGATTATTTGTGATTACTATCTGTTAAAAGGACAGAAATATGAATATGGGCCTGGAACGAAATATTGTAAATGGAATGTATGGGCGTTTGTAAGTATGTTGGGTGGAGCGGTTATAGGATTTACCGTGAGCTGGGGAATTGCTTCTATCAATTCTCTAATTGTAAGCGTTGTTTTGTATTTTATATTGATGAAAATATTTGCAAAAAATAAGACCGGAATTATCGGAGAGGATATTGAACAATAAAATATGTATATAATTAAAAGGAGGTTTTTTTATGCCAAAGTATATGGACTTAGAATTAGCAAACGCATGTTACAAATTAATGCACGATTTGATTAAGGTGAAAAAAGGAGAGAGTGTTCTTATTACAGTTGATTCTAAACCGGATTTTCGTGTGGTAGAAGAAATGGCGAAGGCAGCTGAAGTGTTGGGAGCAAAAACCATGGTGGCATGGCATTCTACACCAAAAGGGTATGGTGCATTAACAATGCCGTATCTTCCGGAGCCATTAAAAGAATGTGTTGATAAGACGGATGTTTGGGTAGAAATGAATGATCAGTGGCTGCTTTACTCCCCGATTTGGGACAAAGCAGTTACGAATGGACGCACACGTCAGGTTATGCTTGGTGGATTAAGTATTGAGAGATTTGTGCGCTGTATTGGGGAAGTGGATCTTGAAGCACAGGAATTGTTCCAGAATCGATTAACGAATTTGACTAAGAAAGCCAAAAGAATGCGAATTACAAATGCGGCAGGTACTGATATTTCGTTTGAAAATGATCCAAATCGTCCGGTTGCAAATGAATTTGACTATGGCGTTCCAGGCGGTCATTTCTTGATTGGTCAAATTGGATGGGCGCCAAAAGAGGAGACTATTAATGGGGTTATTGCATTTGATGGTACAATTTCAGGTGGAGGTGATGCGGAGCTTGGACATTTAGTAGAACCGGTGTCATATGTTGTAAAAGAGGGCAGAATACAGGAGATTAAAGGAGGAGAGCAGGCAGATATACTAAGGGCTTACTATAAGAAGTTAGATGATCCTAATATGTATATCGCGGCACACGTTTGTTATGGGGTTAATCCAAATGCAAAGTTGGAAGGATGCACAACAGAAGATGAACGTGTTTGGGGAAGTACGCAATGGGGATTTGGACATCAAGGATCTTGCTATTCAGGAGGAGAACCAAGAAGTGCGGTGAGTCATATTGATGGTATTTGCCTAAACTGTACAATTTATATTGATGATGAAATGATTCTTGAAAATGGTAAGTTTGTTGAACCTGAATTAGCTGAACTGGCCAAACGATTAGGGAAATAGCTATGGAAAAAATAAAAGTATGTGCTGATTTTTTCCCGCCATATCAATATATTGATGAGGATGGAAAAGTAAAAGGTTGGGATTATGAGCTGATAGCGGATCGATTGCGGCGTGCGGGATATGAGCCGCAGATGTGGATAGGGCCGTGGGATGATATATACGAAGCATTTGAGCGTGGTGATCAAGAAGTGTTATTTCAGGCCCAAGATTCCCCGGAAAGATTAGAAAAGTTCTATTTGTCAAAACTTCTTCGATATGCAGTGACAGAAGTTGTTACTATGCATCAGGATATGCTTACAATAGAAAGACATTCACAATTACAAGATTATAAAGTGGGTGTTATAAAAGGGTTTGCAAATGGTCCAGAGATTGATGAATTGTCGGATGAATGCAAGGTTCAATTTGATGGAACAAAAGAAATATTGGAAGGAATATACTCCGGAGAAATTGATTGCGGAGTATGCGATCAAGGAGTAAAAGAGTATTTACTGTCAGGTAAAAACGACTTGTATCCGATTGAAAAATTGACTTATAAAAGATCCTTATATGTAATGTTTCGCAAAGAGGAGCACCGGGATGCATTTGATGCGGCGGGAAACGTTCAAGAGAAGTAAGCGAACCATTAGGTGAGAGATAGATGCGGTTCCTGTTCTTGGGGTTCGATTTATACACGACCCGGTTATCAGGATGGAAGAGATGGGTTTGTTATATTCTTGAAAGGGAAGGTGACATAAGAAGTCACCTTCTTTTTTGACTTTATAAGAAATTTCTCAAATCGTAAAAAATAGTGTATAATGTATGAGAAATAAAAAAGGGCATAACAAAAGAGCGAAAGTTGGCGATTTCGCGATGACTTTGATTATGAAATTTTTTGTTTTTTGGTGTGACTGCACTGTTTGACGATTGAGAATGTACATGTACTTATGGACTTATCCATATCCCATGACTTTTCGGTATCGTTCAAATAGTGCAGTTTTTTTGTGGTAAACTTCCAACACCAACATAGAAGTGCCACACTTTGGACATTTAAGAGGATCATATCCAAAAGAAAGAAGAATGGAATGTCTCCAATTAAGAAGCGTACGAAGATATCGTTTCTTTTCAGAAGAGATACATTTATGCAGTTTCTTTTCCTGTTTGTGATGCTTGGCATAGATGCCATAGTAGCGTAACATTTTAAAATGCTTTTCAGGGATATGTACAATTAATCTTTTGATGAAATCCAAGGCAGGAATACATTCGGTAATGGTTTTATTATCTTCATGACGAGTATAATGAAATGTCACAAATTCACCATCGTATTTATCAATGCGAGAAGTTGCAATAGTAGGGCGTCCAAGATAACGACTAATGTATTTGATTGTGATATCCGGTGTACAAAGATTAGGTTTTGCACGGACGTAAAATCCGTCTGCGTGTTTGGTGTACATTTCATTTTTAACTTTTCGGAACGATTTACCGATTTTATTCGTAAGACGTTCAAGAAGGACTTTGCGGAAAGCATTTCGTAGAAAAGTGTAGTCAAAATGTTTTACAGGTCTCCAAACAGTAAAATTACCTGCACCGCCTTCCGAGATGAGAGCGTGGATGTGGGGATTCCACTTTAAATCTCTGCCGAAGGTATGTAAAACACAAATAAGACCAGGAGTAAAATTTTCGGTTTTATTCATTTTGGAGAACATACGGAGAACGACATCTCTGACAGAATGAAAGAGACAAGTTAAAAGCGAACGGTCTTTGAGAAAATGAATACGAAGTTCTTCAGGGATAGTGAAAACACAATGCCGATGTACACAAGAAATTAGTTTGCAGGACATGGAGAAAGAACGTCTCAGATTGTACATGTTGCCACAAGTAGGACAGAAACGGGATTTACAACGAAAAGGAGTAAATTTCATTTCACCACAATCTGGACACACAAAAAAGGCACCGCCATAGGATGGATCGCCACAATGGATCATCTTGGAGATGTTTTCAACTTCAGTTTGTCTGGGATGAAGTTCGTAAAGGATATGCTCATAATAATCAATAAAAATAGTTTGTAATATATTGCTCATGTAATTATTTTACAATAAAGAAACACAAAGAAAAACCCCCACCCCTCAAGAATGAGGGGCAGGGGAGCTGAGAGTGTGCTCAGCACACTTTTTTATTGAAAACAGGAGGAGTTCAGAGATGAGATTGGATAAATTTTTGAAAGTGTCCCGTCTGATTAAAAGAAGGACAGTAGCAAATGAAGCCTGCGATGCAGGAAGAGTACAGGTTAACGGAACGGTTGCCAAGGCATCCGTGAAGGTAAAACCGGGAGACATTATAGAAATTCAGTTTGGTACCCGCACCGTGAAAGTGGAGGTTCTTGATATTCAGGATACAACCAAAAAGGAAGAAGCAAAAGAATTGTTCAAATATTTGTAATATTTGCGAACAACCTTTCATAGGATTAGGAAGAAAGGTTGTGTGGCAGAGATGGAAGAAAGAACAGTATCAAAAAATCATAAACTGGTCATTAATAATCGGAAAACCAGTCTGGTAACCGGGGTGAATGATGTGTTGTCGTTTGACTTAAATGAGATCCTGCTGGAGACGGAGCAGGGAATGCTCATGGTGAAAGGATCTGATCTTCACGTGAATCGATTAAGTCTGGAAAAAGGGGAAGTCGATCTGTCGGGGAATATTGACAGCGTGGCGTATTCGGATATGAAGGCGGTTGGAAAGCAGTCGGAGAATCTGTTTTCTAAATTGTTCAGGTAATGGAATGACGGGGATTCAAGAAGAATTTATGGTGTTTTTGGCGGCAGTGCTTTCCGGGGGAATTATTCGTTTGGTATACCGGTGCATTTCCTGTTTTCGTCAGATTGTGCGTCATAATCTGACTGTGATAGGGATTGAGGATCTGATTTTCTGGATAGGGACGGCTGTTTATGTGTTTGTGCAAATTTACCATACCAGTGATGGTAGCGTTCGATGGCATTTTATACTAGGTGTTGTAGTTGGGGCGCTTTTTATGACAGGTTTTTTGAGGCAGGAAGAAAAAGTGTATAAAAAAATCTACACTTATTGGGAGCGGATTTGTTCCAAAAGACTTGATTCAGGGAGGAAAAAAAGATAAGATAAAAAACAATAAGGGATAATAAAAGTCGGCAGGGGTGTCGGCATAAGGGTGAGTATAATGAATAAAATGAAGCAGAAAAGCCGCATGCAGCGGCAGAAGAAGCGCATGCAGCGCCATCGGAGAAGTGTTCTCGGAATCAGCGCAGTTATCCTTCTTCTTATGGCGGTAGTGTCGGTTAACAGCGTATCGCTGAAAGCCAAAGACCGGGATTATCGGGCACAGGAAGAGGAACTGAAAGAGAAGATTGAGGACGAAAAAGCACGTGCGAAAGAGATTGAAGAGCTGGAAGAATATGTAGGTACAGATGAATATGTAGAGGATGTGGCGAAGGAGAAGCTGGGTCTTGTACATGAAAATGAGATTATATTTAAGGCGGAATAAAGAACAGATGATAAGCTTTAGGAAGAGATTCCTAAAGCTTTTTTCAATGTCTGGGCAAAATTTGTCAAAGAAACCGCAGGAAAAGGGGAAAAGAATGGAAGCAGTAAAAGAAAAAGAGACGTTTTTGAATCCATATGTCATTCAGATGGACAAGTTTGCGGATTCATTGGTACATTTGTCGAACACCTTTGTACAGCTGGAGCCGTATCGAGGGACATTTTCAAAAGAGGAGATCGAAGAAATGTTTCAGCGGACAACAGATCGGGTGTGCAGAGGCTGTGAGTGTGAGCGGCGGGAAGAGTGCTTGGGAGAGAAAAAGATCGATACCTATCAGATTTTTTATGAGATCTTGTGCAAGGTAGAAGAATACGGAGCGGAATTGAATGTGGAATTGAAGCGGAAACTGAAACGTCAATGTCTGCTGGCGCCAAGATTTCTTCGAGAGGCGCTGGAAGTATTCGAGGGCGGTAAGCAGGTACTGATGTGGAACCAGAAAATCGTCCGCAACAGGGAAGGATATGCAGGTCAGCTTATGAGTCTGGCAGGGATGCTAAAAGGGGCAACGAGAGAACTGGATGCGGGAATATTTACGGATGATCATTTGGAAAAGCGGATCAAGAGTCAGCTGCGAAAGTCCGGCGTGCGGATGCTGTCGGTGGTGTTTTATGTGACGTCCCAGGGGAAATATGAGATTCACTTAACGGTAAAGGCAGGGAAAGGCCAATTGATTGCAACCAAAGAAATGGCGGCTCTTGTAGGGAGATGCGTAGGGCGAACCATGGTTCCGGAGCAGGGGGAACGTCCGGTAGTGGGGGAAGAATACTGCAGTATCGCCTGTGTGGAGAGTGCTAGGTTTCATACGCTTCAAGGAGTGGCGAAGATTGGGAAGGGGTGCGATAAAATTTCGGGAGATACTTTTTTGATGACCGATCTGCCAGGCGGGAAGAAAGGGATTGCACTCTCGGATGGCATGGGTTCCGGAGAAGCAGCGCTTCAGGAGAGTAAAATGGTTGTGGAGATGCTGGAGGAACTTTTAGAAGCGGGCTTTCCGGTAAAAACAGCGATTCAGATGATGAATACAGCGCTTGCCATTGGGAGGGAGGAAGTTCGGTTCTCGACGATTGACGTTAGTATGTTTGATCTTTATACGGGAACCTGTGAATTTGTGAAAGCCGGTGCATCGGTTACTTTTGTAAAGCGGGCAGAAGGGGTGGAGAAGATTACCTCATCAACGCTCCCGATCGGCGTTTTACAGGAATTGGAAATTGACAGTCAGACACTTAAGCTGGAATCGGGAGATTTTGTGATTATGGTAACGGACGGCGTGATGGATGCACTTCCGGTAGGAGAACAGGAAGAATTAATGAAGCAGTTTATTTGGGAAGCCGGTATGGTGAATCCAAAAGAATTTGCGCATCATATTTTGGGACGGGTTCTGGAAGTGTCGGGAGAGGTGCCTTCGGATGATATGACGGTGATCGCAGTGGGAATCTGGAACCTGTAAACTTGCTTTTTTGTCTGAATTTCTATATAGTTATAAATTAGTAAAGCAAAATCTAAAGAAGTACCGAGTTCAAAAGGAATTCGGAGAGAATAGAGAGGAAGAGAAAGGCAAAAAGAGTCGGAAGATGGAACAGCAGATAAAAGCATATATAGAAAAATATCATATGATTGACCGGGGCGATAAGGTGCTGGTGGGCTTGTCAGGAGGTGCAGATTCGGTGTGCCTTCTTTTCGTGCTGTTAAACTTACGCGCTGAATTTGGAATTGAGCTTGAGGCGGTTCATGTTCATCATGGATTAAGAGGGAAATCAGCAGATGAGGATGAAGCCTATGTGCGCGATCTGTGCCGGCAGCAGAACGTAGTGCTTCATGTTCACCGGGCAGATATTCGAGCGTATGCGCTGGAGCATAGCCTGGGGGAAGAGGAAGCTGGAAGAGAGGTGCGCCGCCGGGTGTTCACGGAACTTTTAAAGGAGAGAGAAGGAAGTAAGATTGCACTTGCTCACCACAAAAATGACAATGCAGAGACATTGATTTGGAACCTTTGCAGGGGGTGTGGACTAAAGGGGGCAGGAGGGATTGCCCCGGCTGAAGGAGTGTGGATTCGTCCACTTCTTGCGGTTAGTCGGCTGGAGATTGAATCATATTTGGAAAAACGGGGAATATCTTATTGTACGGATGAAACAAATAAGGAGGATATCTATACCAGAAACCGGATCCGAAGCCATGTAATTCCGTATTTGGAACACGCGGTCAATCGGCAGACGGTGGAGCACATGGCAAAGGCAATGGAACAGTTTCGTGCTGCGGAGGAATATCTTGAGGCAGAGACGGAAAAACATTTAGAAAATTGTTTTCGGGAAGGCTGCCTGCACAAAGCCATTTACGAATGTGTTCCTGAGGCGCTGAAATCGCGGGTGGTATATCAAGTACTCTGCCGGATGGCGGGAAAGAGCAGAGATATAGAAGTGGTTCATGTGGAAATGGTACAGGAATTGATGGAGAAACAGGTGGGAAGAAGGGTTTTGCTTCCGTATCAGTTGGAAGCGATTCGGTGCTACGAAGGAATTCGAGTGGAAAAAGGGGGCAAAAAAATACAGAGCAAAGAAGCGCAGCTTGATACGTATGGGGAAATGCCGGAATCTTTGATGGCGGAGAGCGTATCGATGCGGGTTTTTGAAAGAACACCGGATATGACAAGATTTCCTGAAAAAGAGTACACGAAATGGTTCGATTATGATATAATAAAAAATACTGTAAAAATAAGGCACAGGAAGCCTGGAGATTCCCTGGCGGTGAATCGTATGGGAGGAAGGCAGAAGCTGAAACAGTATTTTATCAATGAGAAGATTCCCAAAGAAGAGAGGGATCGGGTCTGGCTTGTGGCGGACGGCTCTAAGATTATGTGGATAGTAGGATATCGGCAGAGTCAGGATTATCAGATTACAGAACACACAAAAAATATTTTAGAAATTACATTTTACGGAGGAAAAGAAGATGGCAGAAAGCGTTAGAGTATTGATTGATGAGGCAGAGGTTGCAAAGAGAATTGAGTATCTTGGAAAGAAGATCAGTGAGGATTATGCTGGCAAACAGGTGCATCTGATCTGTGTATTAAAGGGCGGCGTATTCTTTATGTGCGAGCTGGCTAAGCGAATCAGCGTGCCGGTATCTATGGATTTTATGAGTGTTAGCAGCTACGGAGACGGAACGGCGTCAAGTGGTGTTGTGAAGATTGCAAAAGATTTAGATGAGACGTTGGAAGGAAAAGATGTACTGGTTGTCGAAGATATCATCGATTCTGGAAGAACCCTGTATTATCTGCTTGACATCCTGGCAAAGAGAAATCCGAAGAGCATGAAGCTGTGTACCCTTCTTGACAAACCGGACAGACGTGTCAGAGACGTAAAGGTAGATTATGTTGGATTTGAGATTCCAGATGAGTTTGTAGTTGGCTATGGACTTGACTATGCACAGAAATATAGAAATCTTCCATACATCGGAGTGGTAGAAGGCGTAGAATAGGGAGCAAAATAGAAAGGGGCTAGACATTGGGCGACAAAAAAACAAGAGGACTGAGTGGAGTGACGCTGGTGATGTTCGTCATCTTTGTGTTTGCGGCACTCTGGTTTACGAATCAGTTTGAGCAGAAAGAAAAACAGCTGTCCTGGAATACGTTTGAAAAGCTGATTGCAAGCGAAGACGTAACAGAGGTAGTTGTCAGACAGAACAAGAATGTTCCGACCGGTCGATTGGAGATTCAAGTCGGTGATGAGAAAAACGGAGATATCCGTTATCTGTATGTATCAGATGTCAATGAGATTCAGGATTATTTAAAGAAGAAGGATATCGATTATCAGATGCCGGATGTTCCGCAGGATAACTGGTTCGCGACGACGATCATGCCGATGCTTTTGATGTTTGGCGGTGTGATGGTAATCTTTATGCTGATGAATCGGCAGAATGGCGCGGGCGCGAATTCAAAGGCGATGAACTTTGGGAAGAGCCGTGCGCGTCTGAGCACGGAGCAGGACAAGAAGATTACATTTGCCCAGGTGGCAGGTTTGAGAGAAGAGAAAGAAGATCTGGAAGAAATTGTTGATTTCCTCCGGTCTCCGAAAAAGTATATTCAGGTAGGGGCGAGAATCCCCAAAGGAGTTCTCCTTGTGGGACCTCCGGGAACCGGAAAGACTTTGCTTGCAAAGGCAGTGGCTGGAGAGGCAGGGGTTCCGTTCTTTACCATCTCTGGATCTGATTTTGTGGAGATGTTTGTTGGTGTAGGTGCGTCCCGAGTTCGTGATTTATTTGAAGAGGCGAAAAAGAATGCGCCTTGCATTATATTTATTGATGAGATTGATGCGGTGGCAAGACGCCGTGGCACCGGTATGGGCGGCGGACATGATGAACGGGAACAGACATTGAACCAGCTTTTGGTTGAGATGGATGGCTTCGGCGTTAACGAAGGGATCATCGTGATGGCGGCGACAAACCGGGTGGATATTCTGGATCCGGCAATCTTACGTCCGGGAAGATTTGACCGGAAGGTTATGGTAGGACGTCCGGATGTCCAGGGAAGAGAAGAAATTCTGAAAGTACATGCCAAAGGCAAACCTTTGAGTGAGGAGATTGACCTGAAACAGATTGCGCAGACGACGGCTGGATTTACCGGGGCGGATCTGGAGAACCTTTTGAATGAGGCGGCAATTATTGCAGCGAAAGAAGACCGGGTATATCTGAAACAGCAGGATATCCGTCAGGCATTTGTGAAAGTGGGAATTGGTACCGAAAAGAAGAGCCGGATTATTTCCGATAAGGAGAAACGAATCACTGCGTTCCATGAAGCGGGGCACGCGATTTTGTTCCATGTCCTTCCGGATGTGGGTCCGGTCTACAGCGTATCCATTATTCCGACGGGAGGTGCCGGAGGATATACGATGCCGCTGCCAGAGCAGGATGACATGTTCAATACCAAAGGAAAGATGCTGCAGGATATTACAGTATCTCTTGGCGGGCGCGTAGCAGAAGAGCTGGTGCTTGATGATATTACGACAGGAGCATCTCAGGATATTAAGCAGGCGACAGGTCTTGCACGTTCCATGGTAATGAAGTTTGGAATGTCTGAGACGGTTGGTCTGATTAATTACGATGACGACAGCGATGAAGTGTTCATCGGGCGGGATCTGGCTCATGCCTCCAGAGGTTATGGAGAAAATGTGGCGACAACGATTGATCAGGAAGTGAAACGGATCATCGATGAATGTTATGAGAAAGCAAAAACCATTATTCAGAAGTATGATGGCGTACTGCATGAGTGTGCAGAACTTTTGCTGGAAAAAGAAAAAATTTCCAGAGAAGAATTTGAAGCCTTGTTTCCGGAAGAATCCTGCTGATTTAGCGGCGGAAGACTGGATGCAGGGAGAATAGAGAGGAATCAGAGCGCATGAATGAACAAGCGTTATTCTGTGATGGAACCGCAGCCTATGTCATTCCGTCAGAGCCGAAGGAGCGGGAGACGATACGTCTCCGCTTCCGGACGGCGAAGGATGATATAGACTGCGTCCGTCTAATTACCGGGAATGTGGGTTATGATATGGAAAAAGAAAGCTCCTGGGGATTATTTGACTATTATGCAATTAGCTGGAAGCTTGGCGAAGAACCATTTTCCTATTGTTTTCAAGTGGAAAAAGGTGAAGAGCTTTGCTATTATGGCAGATGCGGCGTATCGAAGGAACGGAAAAGCTTTTATGATTTCAGGATTGTTCCGGGATTTTCTACGCCGGACTGGGCAAAAGGCGCGGTGATGTATCAGATTTTTACAGACCGCTTTTATAATGGAGATCCCTCTAATGATGTAGAAGACAGAGAGTATTATTATATAGGTGATTACAGCAGCCGGGTGAAGGATTGGAATAAATACCCGGCGGCTATGGGGGTTCGGGAATTTTACGGAGGCGATCTGCGGGGTGTGATAGAAAAGCTGGACTACCTGCAGGATCTGGGCGTGGAAGTGTTGTACTTTAACCCATTGTTCGTATCGCCATCCAATCACAAATATGATATTCAGGATTATGATTATATTGATCCGCACTACGGTGTGATTGTGGATGATGGCGGAGCGGTTCTGCCGGAGGGAGTGACGGAAAATCGACAGGCAACCAAATATCAGCGGCGGACGGGGAGCTTTAAAAATCTGGAAGCCAGTAATGAGCTGTTTATCCAATTGGTAGAGGAACTCCATCGGCGCGGCATGAAAATTATCCTGGATGGTGTATTCAATCACTGTGGTTCTTTTAATAAGTGGATGGATCGGGAAAGGATTTACGAAGGGCAGGACACGTATGCGCCGGGAGCCTATGTGTCGGCAGACAGTCCTTACAGGAGCTATTTCCGATTCTTACAGGAGGAGCCGGGTGCTTGGCCGTACAATGGGAATTATGATGGATGGTGGGGGCATGATACCCTTCCGAAATTAAATTATGAAGATTCTACGAAGCTGGAAAATTATATTTTGCAGATCGGGCGCAAATGGGTGTCGCCGCCGTACAATGTGGATGGCTGGCGCCTGGATGTGGCAGCAGATTTGGGTCGCAGCAATGAGTATAATCACTACTTTTGGAAGAAGTTCCGAAGAGCTGTGAAGGATGCAAATCCCAATGCGCTGATTCTTGCTGAGCATTATGGAGATCCGGGAGAATGGCTGCAGGGAGATGAATGGGATACGGTGATGAATTACGATGCATTTATGGAGCCGGTGACATGGTTTTTGACCGGAATGGAGAAGCACAGCGACGAGGCGAGAGAAGAGCTTCTTGGAAATGCAGATAATTTTGTGGGAAGTATCCAGCATCATATGGCAAATATGCTGACGCCGTCTCTGCAGGTGGCGATGAACGAGCTGTCCAACCATGATCATTCCAGGTTCCTGACCCGGACAAACCACATCGTGGGACGCGTGGAGCATCTTGGCCCGGAAGCTGCAGAGGCATATGTGAATCCGGCCGTTATGCGTGAGGCTGTGGTGATGCAGATGACATGGCCCGGAGCGCCGACGGTGTATTACGGCGATGAGGCCGGTGTGTGCGGATTTACAGACCCGGATAACCGAAGAACTTATCCGTGGGGCCACGAAGATCAGGAAATGCTGGCCTTTCACAAAGAGATGATCCGCATTCATAAGGAATTCCCGGCGCTTCGGACGGGATCCTTGAAAATTCTTTGCTGGGATGAAAATATTCTGGCTTACGGAAGATTTTTGGAGGAGCCGATTATTGTGATTATTAATAACCGCAGTGAGCTGGCAGAGGTGACAGTTCCGGTATGGTGTGCAGAAGTTGCGGAGCGCTGCAGCATGGTTCGACTGATGTATTCTTATCTGGATGGGTATACGATGGAGTATGAGGAATATCTGGTGAGAAATGGTGATCTTGTGGTAAATATGGGAGCGCATTCGGCGTTGGTGCTAAAGGTTCTGGATGAAGAGGAATAGAGGAACGACAGATTAGATATACGTTCTATCTGCGAGAGAACGCAGATAGAAAATTCAAAAAATCTCATAAAAAAATCAGAAAAAATCCGTTTTTTCAGTGAAAATAGTGTGCTAATATGACTTTAAATGGTGATATTTTGTAAAAATCATCAGATTAAACCGGAAAAGTTTAACAAAAGGAGGAGAGCACTTATGAAACTGAAAAAATGGATTTTCGTGCTGTTAGGGACTGCTTTGATTACTGCAGGCATTCCTGCTGACGGTGGGGGATCTTATGAAGTTCGGGCGGCAGCGCCGGCCGTGGCAGAAAGAACAAGGCTGAACTTCAATACAGACTGGCTGTTTAGCAATGTGGATTATTCCAACGGCGAGGCTGTGAATCTTAGTGAGGCGGATTTTGAATCGGTATGTGTTCCACATGCCAATAAGGTAATAGAACGGCATTCGGCAGAAGACTTTGAGGCGGATATTGCATCTTATCAGTTCGTGTCCTGGTACCGGAGGCATTTTGCTTTGCCTGAGAGTTATGCGGGTAGAAACATAATGGTGGAATTTGAAGGAGTTGCCACGGTTGCGGATGTTTATGTGAATGGAAATTACGTAGATACGCATAAGGGCGCTTATACAACATTTACGGTAGATATATCAGACTATGTGTATACTGATGGGAGGGACAATGTTTTGGCTGTGCGGGTGGATTCTACAAGACAGCCGGAGATTCCTCCAGAGGGAGGGAATGTAGATTACTGTCTCTTTGGCGGTATTGTCAGGGATGTAACCATGATTGTTACGGATCCGGTTTATGTGAAACGTACCTTTGTAACGACTCCTGGGCTGGAAGAAGGAAAGGGCGTCGTAAAGGCGCAGGTTGATATTTCAAATAAGCTGGACAAGGATAAGACGTATACAGTGACGGCGGTTTTGAAAGATGCCAAAGGAACGGCTGTGACCTCCGTTTCAAAAGAGACGACGCTTACAGCGGGGCAAGAGACGACGGTGGAACTGGCGACGGAGACGATTAAAAAGCCACATCTGTGGACGCTGGACGATCCCTATCTGTATACCGTGACGACAGAGATCCGGGACGGCGATACGGTTGTAGATACATATAACACGAAAGTTGGGATGCGCTATCTTGAATTTCAGGACGGAGAGGAAGGAGACGGCAGCTTTTATCTCAATGGGGAAAAGACAGAGATCGTAGGAATCAACCGCCATGAGCAGTGGCCGTGGATTGGGCGTGCAGTGCCGGATAAGCTGCAGCGGCAGGATGCGGACAGGATGAAAGCCGATGGTATTAATCTGGTGCGCTGTTCTCATTATCCGCAGGATCCGTCGTTTTTGGAACGCTGCGATGAGATCGGACTTATGGTCTTTATCGAGGCTCCGGGCTGGCAGTATCTAGGCGGAGATGAATGGAGGGAGAACTTTAAGACGAATCTGAGGGAACTGATTCTTCGGGATAGGAATCATCCTTCTATTATAAGCTGGGGTGTCACGCCCAACGAATCAAGTGTGAACACCGCTTTTAATCAAGAGTGTAATGAGCTTGCAAAGAGCCTGGATCCTACAAGACCTACCCACGGTGTACGTGTTGAGTACGACTTGCCTGACGGAACAGGTGGGGAAAAGGACACGGTGGTAACGGATATTCTGACCGTAAACTATAAATATCCGGAAGAGCCTCCGCACATTCCGTATATTGTAACGGAACATTCCAACGATTGGTGGGGTGACGGACGTCCAGATGCCACGAACGAACAGGCGCGACTGTTTATCGATTCTTTTGCTGAAGTGTTAGATTATTACTATAGAAATGATAAAGTGGCGGGCGGCATTGGATGGAGTATGTTTGACTATAACAATGAAGTGAATTATACGAACTCACAGCATGCATTTTACAGCGGTCTTTACGATTTGTGGAGATACGAAAAGCCCGTGGCCTACTTGTATCGAACCCAGCAGGATATTGAAAAAGCAGGGGAGATTGTTTACATTGCTAATAACTGGGCAGACAATACCGCCAACACAGTCTATGTGATGAGTAACTGTGATGAGGTGGAACTATTTGTAAATGGAACGAGTCAGGGAAAGATAGCGCCGAATAAATATACATCTTTGCCGTATCCGGTTTTTGAATTTACAAATATTAGTTATGTGCCGGGGGAATTGAAGGCTGTCGGATATGTGAACGGAGAGCCGGTAAAAGAAAGCGTGCGCAAAACGCCTGGCGAGGCGGTGGCGCTTGTCGCAGAAGTAGATTATGATACTTTGGCAGCAGATGGAACCGATATGACGAGCGTGCTGGTCAAAGCAGTGGATGCAGAGGGAAATGAAGTTCCTTATGCGGCGAATACGGTGAATGTGAAGCAGACATCCGGCGTGGAGACAACGTTGATTTCAGAAAAGAATGCGAAGCTGGAGGGCGGACATATCGCATTTTTGGTACAGTCAAAATATGGAAAAACCGGTACGGCCGAGTTTACAGTAGAGCCCGAGGGGCTTACCTCTGCGGTCTGTGCAGTTAATATTGGCGCATATGAAGCGGATAATTTGGTTCCGGTATCCCAAGGAGACCAGGATGCAGATGCCGAGCTTGCGGAACAGTACAGCATTAATGACGGAAAATCCGGTGAACGACTCTTTGAAATTGATTATGAAGGAGCCGGCTGGGAATATGGAGCACAGAATGGGGCTTATTGTGGAGACAACCACTGGACGAGCAATGCGGGAGATACGGCGACAATCCGATTTAAGGGTACCGATATCAAATATTATGGAGCCAAAGCTCCGGGACATGGAATTGCGGCATTTTCTGTTGACGGAGGCGAAAAGGTGCTTGTAGACTTGTACCAGGCACAGAGAGCGGAACAGCTTCTGTTGTTTGAATCTGGAAATTTGGAATACGGAGAACATACGCTGACAATCCGGGCGACAGGAGAAAAAATGCTGCAGCGACCGATGCATTTGTTGTGACAGACCGAATTGTGATTGGAAGTATGACAGCGGAGCAGGGAGAGCCGGCTACAGTTTCAAACAATACATTTTTTATTGAGAATGCACAGAAAACAGGACATCGCGTAGTTGTTGACGGCAACGGAACAGCGGCTGGGGATGGTGTGATTACCTGGACGAATGAAACGACAATACCGTATCGCTGGGCATTTAAAGAGGTAGATGGAGGATATCAGATTGTCAATGCGAACAGTAATCTGGTGCTTACGTCTACAGATGGAAAAATAACACAGGAAACGGCGGATGGAAGAGAAAGCCAGATCTGGGTGCTGGAGAGTGTAACGGGTATGGAAGGATATTACAGAATCCGCAATACCGCAGCTAAGACGTACCTGACAGCAACGGATACACCTGCCTATGGAACAGGATATGAGTTGTCAGTTGCAGAGAAAGCCGGGGACAATAATCAGATCTGGAAACTGGAAGAGACAGATACTTGTATCGTCCAGGCAGAGATGGAAAATGGCACCATAAGTCCAGAGGCGGTAAGCGTTTCCAAGGGAGAATTGGTGGACTTTACGGCTTCCGTTAAGGAAGGGTATGAGGTTGTATCTGTACTTGTAAATGGAGTGGCTCTTGATAAAACATCCTATATTGTATCGGAAGACGGCGTGCTGACATTTACGCTTTCGGATATCGTGGAAAACCAGTATGTGACAGTGATCGCAAGAGAGCCGGGGAAAGAACCGGAGATGACCGGTCTAAAAGTAACCCCGCCGTCCAAGACGCAGTATGAGATTGGAGAGGAGCTGGATCTGGAAGGATTTAAAGTGGAGTCGGTGTACGATGATGGACATGCGGAAGATGTGACAGAGAAAGCAGAGCTGTCGGAATTTGATTCTGCCGAAGCAGGAGAAAAAGAGATTACCGTTTCCTATGGCGGTATGACGGAAGTCTTTACAGTAACGGTTGTGAAAAAGCCGGATCCGCAGGAGCCGGAGGAACCAGGCGGTTCGACGGATGATCCACAGAAGCCGGGTGAATCACCGGATGATCCGCAGAAGCCGGGTGAATCACCGGATCATCCACAGACGCCAGGGGGATCACAAGGTGATTCGCAGACGCCGGGTGGTTCCACAGTTCCGCCTGCATCGAATGAAGCCAGGCAGAAGGATAAGACTGGGACTGCGGCACAGACAGGAGATAAGGCGAATATTGCAATTTGTGCAGGAATGCTGGCGGCTTCCTTGGCGGCAGTATGGATTGCGGTGAAAAAAAGAAACCCCATATCCTAATGGGGTGGAAAACTCTATAACAAAAAGAAATAAATAACGAATGGGGCGGTTGCAGTAACGATCTGTTAGACGTTAAAGCAGCCGTCCCATCCGCTATTTGAAAAGATTGTTTGTCTGCTTGATGGGAAACCATTCAAAAAGGAGCCTTACATTTATTTTGTTAAAACTTCAACCCCTGTCTCGGTGATCAAAACCATGTACTCAATCTGAGCAGAAAGCCCATCGTCGATGGTGTAGACGGTCCAGTCATTTTCTTCATCAATAAAAAAGTCCGGGCTGCCTTCGTTGATCATTGGCTCGATGGTAAAAATCATTCCCGGAACCAGAACCATCTCAGACCCCTTTGGTGTTACGTAGCTAACGAAAGGATCTTCGTGGAATTCAAGACCGATTCCGTGCCCGCCGATTTCCTCCACTACAGAGTAGCCGTTTTTCTGTGCGTGGGAATTAATAGCATGAGCGATGTCACCTAAGTGTCCCCAGGGTTTGGCTGCTGCAAGACCAAGCTCTACACATTCTTTCGTGATGCGCATCAGTTTCTCTGCCTCAGGTGATAGTGTTCCGATTGCGAACATACGTGATGCGTCGGAATAGTATCCATCAAGAATGGTAGAGACATCGACATTGATGATATCCCCCTCTTCTAGAATTTCATGCTCATCCGGGATTCCGTGACATACGACATTATTAATAGAAGTGCATACACTTTTAGGAAAACCACAGTAATTCAACGGCGCGGGGATTCCACCATGCGTCGTGGTGTAGTCGTATACCAGTTGATCGATCTCGGCGGTGCTCATTCCCGGACGGATGTGAGCGGCCACGTGATCTAGCACGGCTGTGTTAAGATCGGCACTTTTCCTGATTGCAGCGATCTGTTCCGGCGTCTTTAGAAGAGAACGGTCGGGAACGATTTGGCCTTTGGCGGCCAGAGTCCATAATTTTATATCTAACTTATCCACATTTTTACCTGCTTTCTGAATTGTTCTGATAATATTATACACCGAATGTCAAGTGGGGACGTGTACAAATGAAAAAACCTCCGTCCCCGATTGACATTTCCCCTGTCCCCCGTTGTAGGATTCTCTAAAATAAGTTATAATTTCTACGTGGAAAACGATGGCAAAGAAAGGAGAAACTTATGCTGAGAATTGGTATGCTGACAAGCGGCGGGGACTGCCAGGCATTAAATGCGGCGATGCGCGGTGTTGTCAAAGGTTTATGTTCCAAACGAGAAGAGGTAGAAATTTACGGATTCCAAGAGGGCTATAAAGGATTGATCTATTCAAACTTTACGATGCTGACAGCGAAGGATTTCTCTGGTATACTCACTCTTGGCGGCACGATTCTGGGGACATCCAGACAGCCGTTTAAGTTGATGCGTGTACCAGATGCAAATGGTTTGGATAAGGTAGAGGCAATGAAGCATACTTATCATAAACTGAATCTTGACTGTCTGGTGGTGCTGGGAGGAAATGGAACACACAAAACGGCGAATCTTCTGAGAGAAGAAGGATTGAATGTGGTAACGCTTCCGAAAACCATCGACAATGATCTGTGGGGAACGGATATGACGTTCGGATTCCAAAGCGCTGTGGATATTGCGACGGATACCATCGACAAGATTCATACAACAGCGACTTCCCACAGTCGGGTATTTATTGTAGAAGTCATGGGGCATAAGGTAGGCTGGGTAACGCTTCATGCCGGAATTGCGGGCGGAGCGGACATCATTCTGCTTCCGGAGATTCCGTACGATATTGATGTGGTGGTGAATGCGATTGACCGGCGCAAAGCAGCCGGAAAGCGATTTACGATTATTGCAGTTGCAGAAGGCGCGATTTCTAAGGAAGATGCAGCGCTTTCTAAGAAGGCGCTAAAAGAGAAGAAAGCGAAGAAGAAATATCCGTCTGTGGCATATGAGGTGGCAGAGAAGATCCAAAGTAAGACAGATCAGGAAGTGCGGATTACGGTGCCGGGACACACCCAGAGGGGCGGCTCTCCGTGCGCGTATGACCGCGTATTGGCTACCCGGCTTGGAGCGGCTGCGGCGGAAGCAATTCTGGATGGAGAATTCGGCTGTATGATGGCGGTTCGCAGAGGAGACATCGTCCGAGTTCCACTTTCAGAGGTTGCAGGAAAGCTGAAATATGTAGATCCGGCTTCTGAGATTATTAAGGAAGCGAAATGGACCGGAATCAGTTTCGGAGATTCCGAGATGGAGTAACAGATAGGAGTGTAAAACATGTCATATACGGCGTTATACCGTAAATTTCGTCCCGATGAATTTGAGGACGTAAAAGGGCAGGATGCCATAGTAAAAACATTGAAGAATCAGATCAAAGGGGACCGGATCGGACATGCCTATCTGTTCTGCGGAACAAGAGGGACCGGTAAAACGACGGTGGCAAAAATTTTTGCAAAGGCAGTTAATTGTGAGCACCCGGTGGACGGAAGTCCTTGTGGGGAGTGCAAAATGTGCCGATCCATTGCGTCAGGGACGTCCATGAACGTGATTGAAATTGATGCGGCGTCCAACAATGGTGTGGACAATATCCGGGAAATTCGGGAAGAGGTTGCATACCGTCCGACGGAAGGAAGATATAAAGTATATATCATCGACGAGGTGCATATGCTGTCCATCGGCGCATTTAATGCGCTGTTAAAGACGCTGGAAGAACCGCCGGAATATGTGATTTTTATTCTGGCGACAACAGAAGTTCATAAGATACCGATTACAATCTTAAGCCGCTGCCAAAGGTATGATTTTAAGCGCATTTCCATTGAGACGATTTCGGCCAGATTAAGAGAACTGATCGAGAAGGAAGGGTGGGACGTCGAAGACAAGGCGATCCGCTACATTGCGAAGGTGGCGGATGGCTCCATGCGTGATTCTTTAAGCCTTCTGGATCAATGCGTGGCATTTTATATCGGAGAACGGCTGACGTACGACCATGTGCTGGAAGTGCTTGGTGCGGTGGATACGTCAGTATTTAGCAGACTTCTTCGGGAGCTGCTTTCCATGGATGTGCATAAGGTCATTGAGACGGTGGAAGAGCTGGTGATGCAGGGGCGGGAATTGTCTCAGCTTTCAGCGGATTTCACCTGGTATCTCAGGAACCTTTTGTTGATAAAGAGCTCAGATGATATGGAAGATGTGCTGGACGTATCGAGTGAGAATTTGGCGCAGCTTCGAGAAGAGGCTCAGATGATTGACAATGACACGCTGATCCGTTATATTAGAATTTTCTCAGATCTTACCAGCCAGCTGAAATATGCTGCGCAGAAGCGGGTGCTTCTGGAGGTGACGTTAATTAAACTGTGCCGTCCGGCAATGGATCAGAATCAGGATGCGCTGTTTGATCGAATCCGGGCAATTGAAAAGCAGTTAGAAGAAGGGCTTCCAAGTGTAGCCAGAATGGAGCCGGTCGGATACGAGAGGGATACCGGGCATGAAATGGAAGAGGCGAAGCCAAAGACCAGGCCGGAACTTCCCCAGGCGCTGAACGAGGATGTCAAAGCAGTGGCCAAGGATTTTCGTATGATTGCAAACGATGCTTCCCCGATGCTTCGGATGTATCTAAAGCGGGCGCGCCTAAGCGCAGGCGAGGGAAATCGTCTTCTGGTAGTGCTGCCGGACGAGCTGAGTGCGAGCGTTGTAGCTTCGCCGGAGCATAAGGCGGAGATCGCGCAGCTGATTGCAGAGAAGATCGGCAAGTCAGTGGAGATTGACGTGCGGCAGGTGGAAGAAGGAAGAAGATTTGAGGATAATTTTGTAGATATTGAAAATCTCATTCATATGGAGATTACCGTAGAGGATGAATAACAGGAGGAAAGAAATATGGCAAAAAGAGGTGGATTTCCAGGCGGTGGAATGCCGGGAAATATGGCAAATCTGATGAAACAGGCGCAGAAGATGCAGCGTCAGATGGAAGAACAGGCAAAAGAAATGGAGACGAAAGAATTCGCTGCAACCGCAGGCGGCGGAGCAGTGGAAGTAACGGTCTCCGGAACCAAGCAGGTTCTGAAAGTGAAACTGGATGAAGAAGTGGTAGATCCGGATGATGTAGAAATGCTGGAAGACCTGATTGTGGCAGCAGTTAATGAGGCAATGGGCAAAGTAGATGAAGTTTCCGCTTCGGCAATGTCTAAATTCACAGGCGGAATGGGCGGCGGAATGCCGGGATTATTTTAGCTTAGGAGTGGACAGGAATGGATTATTACAGTAATCAGATTACCAAACTGATTGAAGAACTTTCCTGCCTTCCGGGGATTGGCTCAAAATCGGCGGCAAGGCTTGCATTTCATCTGATCCATATGCCGATTGAAGAGGTAAAGCGTCTTGCTTCGACGATGGTAGAGGCGCGGGAAAATGTACGTTACTGTGCAGAATGTTATACTCTTACGGATCAGGAATTGTGCCCGATCTGTCAGAATGCTTCTCGGGATCACAAGACGATTATGGTAGTGGAAAATACGAGAGATTTAGCGGCTTACGAAAAGACAGGGCAGTACAATGGTGTTTACCATGTGCTGCATGGAGCTATTTCCCCGATGGTGGGAATCGGTCCTGAGGATATTAAACTGAAGGAATTGATTGCAAGGCTGCAGGGAGATGTAGAAGAAGTGATCATTGCCACCAATTCCAGCTTGGAAGGAGAGACTACGGCAATGTATATCAGCAAGCTGATTAAGCCGACTGGAATTAAAGTCAGCAGAATCGCAAGCGGCGTGCCGGTGGGCGGCGATTTGGAGTATATTGATGAAGTGACGCTTCTGCGTGCCCTGGAGGGGAGAACGGAATTATAATGAAGAAGAACAAGGTGACATCTACCGATATTGCGAAGGCGGCAGGGGTATCTCAGGCTACCGTTTCCATGGTGCTTAACAAACGGCATAATGTATCATTTTCCAGAGAAACCGTGGAAAAAGTGGAACGAGCCGCCAAAGAACTGGGCTACGTTCCGCCGGGGCGCAAGACTAGGAAGGGCGCCAAACGGGAAAAGCTTCTGGTGGTATTTTGTTCCAATCTTACAAACCCATATTATGTAATGCTTTTGCAGGGAATTGAGTCCAGGGCGAAAGAGCAGGGCTTTGGACTTTTTGTATGCAATACCCAGAGAGATCTGAAGATGGAAGAACGCTATCTGAAGATGATGTGGGAGCTTCGTCCGCTTGGAATTATCTATACCTGTAATCCCAGTCATTGTTTTATGGGGATGGTGGAAGAACTTGCAGAACAGATTCCGGTAGCCGTCGTTAATAATCAGAATGAAAAGATGAATGTCGATGCTGTGGAGCTTGATAATTCCAAGCTTGGAAGAATTATGGCCAGACATCTTCTGGAGCTGGGACACCGGAAGGTGGCCTATATAGCTCCGCCTCTTACCATTCGGCAGAAACAGCGTTCCAAACGGGTAGAAGGATTCTTAAAAGAGTTTGAGAAAGCAGGCCTGAAGGAACAGGTGATTATCAAGGCGGCCGATGAGGAAATTGATTTAGATGTGGCCCACATTGATTCTGAGTACAAGATCGGATATGATCTGACGAAGGAATTGCTTTCGGAAAACAAGAATGTGACAGCGATCGCAGGACTAAACGACATGATTGCATTTGGCGTGCTGGACGCGCTCCACGAGGCGAAGATCAAGGTGCCGTCAGAGGTGTCGGTGATGGGATGTGATAACACATTGTTTGCGCGGATGCATAAGGTGGAACTAACGACCATTGAACACTTCGTGATCTTCAAAGGGCGAGATGCCTGTGACATTATTATGAAGAAAATGGCATCCCAGAACAGCCGATACTCAGAGCTGGAACCGATCAGTACCTATCACGTCGAGTATGAGCCGAAGCTGATTGTACGGGGGACTACGGGACCGGCAAATACCAGGAAGAAAAAATAAAATTAATTTGTTTTGAAAAATTATTACTAATAATAATGCTCAACCAATCAAAAAACCATAGTAAAATTGAAAAACGGGTATGAAAATTATTAATAAATACGAAAAATTAATAAATAAAATTACTAATAAAAACAAGGTGCTATTGACCGAATCTTATTACACGACTATAATTTTAGACATAGAAGACTGCACAGGAATGTCTGAAAAAAATCGTAAAAAGATAAGATAAGAGGAGGAAGTCAAAAATGAAATTTTTTATTGACACAGCAAAGGTAGAGGATATTAAAAAAGCAAATGATATGGGTGTAATCTGTGGAGTAACCACTAACCCGTCTCTGATTGCAAAAGAAGGAAGAGTATTTGAAGAAGTAATCGCAGAGATCGCATCTATCGTAGATGGACCAATCAGCGGAGAGGTAAAGGCAACTACAACAGATGCAGAAGGCATGATCAAAGAAGGAAGAGAAATCGCTAAGATTCATCCAAACATGGTTGTAAAGATTCCAATGACCGTAGAAGGACTGAAAGCCTGCAAACAGCTGACATCTGAAGGAATCAAGACAAACGTAACATTGATCTTTACTGCAAATCAGGCACTTCTTGCTGCAAGAGCAGGAGCAACTTATGTATCTCCATTCCTGGGACGTCTGGATGACATTTCTGTAAGAGGTACAGATCTGATTGCAGAGATCGCAGAGATCTTCAAGATTGCAGGAATTAAGACAGAGATTATTGCAGCAAGCGTTCGTCACCCAATGCATGTAACAGACTGCGCACTGGCAGGCGCTGATATTGCAACAGTACCATATGCAGTAATCGAGAAAATGACAGAGCATCCGCTGACAGATGCAGGAATTGAAAAATTCCAGGCAGACTACAAGGCTGTTTTTGGTGAATAGTTGCCACGAAAGCTAAGTTATGCTATATATTAAAGAGATAGAATTATAAAACTAGGAGGAACACCATGAACAAGTTAGAGTTGATGAAGGCGGCAAATGAAGTCCGCAAGGGTGCCGTGACAGCAGTTCACAGTGCAAAATCCGGTCATCCGGGCGGATCTTTGTCTGCAGCAGATATTTATACATATCTTTATTTTGAAGAAATGAATATTGATCCGAAGGATCCAAAGAAAGCGGATCGTGACCGTTTCGTATTATCCAAAGGACATACTGCGCCGGGATACTATGCGACATTAGCGAACCGTGGATTTTTCCCAGTAGAAGATCTGACTACCTTAAGAAAAGTAGGATCTTATCTGCAGGGACATCCGGATATGAAACATATTCCAGGTGTGGATATGTCCAGTGGTTCTCTGGGACAGGGAATCTCTGCAGCAGTAGGAATGGCTCTGTCTGCAAAACTTTCCGGAGACAGCTACCGAGTATATACCCTGCTTGGTGATGGAGAAATTCAGGAAGGACAGGTATGGGAGGCAGCAATGCTGGCAGCTCACCGTAAACTGGACAACCTGGTTGTCATCGTAGATAACAACAATCTTCAGATTGACGGAGCAATTGATGAAGTAAACTCTCCATACCCGATTGATCAGAAATTCGAGGCATTTAACTTCCATGTAATCAATGTTGACGGACATGACTTTGATGCACTTGACGCTGCATTTAAAGAAGCAAAAGCAACCAAGGGATGTCCAACTGCAATTATTGCGAAGACAGTCAAAGGAAAAGGCGTTTCCTTCATGGAAAACCAGGCATCCTGGCATGGAGCTGCTCCAAACGACGAGCAGTATGAGACTGCAATGGCAGATTTAGAGAAAGTGGGGGAAGCATTATGTCAGAAGTAAAGAAGATCGCAACAAGAGAAAGCTACGGAAACGCTCTGGTTGAACTGGGAAAAGAGCATGACGATGTAGTAGTATTAGATGCAGACCTTGCAGCAGCAACAAAGACAGGAATGTTCAAGAAGGCATTTCCGGAGCGTCACATTGACTGTGGAATCGCAGAGTGTAATATGATGGGAGTGGCAGCAGGAATCGCTGCAACCGGAAAAGTTCCATTTGCAAGTTCTTTTGCAATGTTTGCAGCAGGACGTGCATTTGAGCAGGTACGTAACTCTATTGGATATCCGAAGTTGAATGTAAAGATCGGTGCAACACACGCAAGTATTTCCGTAGGAGAAGACGGAGCAACTCACCAGTGTAACGAAGATATTGCACTGATGCGTACGATTCCTGGAATGGTAGTACTGAATCCAAGTGATGATATCGAAGCAAAAGCAGCGGTAAAAGCAGCTTACGAGCATGTAGGACCGGTTTATATGCGTTTCGGAAGAGCAGCGGTTCCGGTAATTAACGATCATCCAGATTATAAATTCGAGATTGGAAAAGCAATTACACTTCGGGAAGGAACAGATGTAACAATCATTGCAACTGGTCTTACCGTATCTGAATCATTAGCAGCAGCAGAGAAGCTGGAAGCAGATGGAATCAGTGCAGAAGTGATCAATATGCACACCATCAAACCATTAGATGAAGAAGCAGTCATCAAAGCAGCAGCAAAGACAGGCAAGATCGTAACGGCAGAAGAGCATTCTGTAATCGGCGGACTGGGAAGCGCTGTTTGTGATGTGGTTGCAGAAAAAGCTCCGGCGAAAGTATTGAAAATCGGAGTAAACGACGTATATGGAGAGTCTGGACCAGCAGCAGAGCTGATTAAGAAGTACGGACTTGACAGCGACAGCATTTATGAAAAAGTAAAAGCATTCGTAAAATAATTTAAGGTTCCCCAAGGAATCCGTGTAAAAATAGCTGCACTATTCGGCGAAATCATGCGCTGGATGGTGCAGCTATTTGCAATAGTGGAGATCAAATGGTAAAATAGGGGCATCAAAGGTGGGAAGAGAGAAAAGATGTTAAGAGAATTTCGGTTATCTGCGGCGCGAAGGTTAAAACGGAAGCGTCAGGCGTGGAAGAATGAATTTTATCAGGAAGTAAAGGATATTGCACGGCATCCGGTTGTGCTTCGGATGAAGCTTTATCCCCATCATGGGAGTACGAACTGCTATCAGCATTGCATGAACGTAGCGTACTATAATTATCAATGGTGCCGCTTCCTGAAATTAGATGCTAAGTCGGCGGCAAGAGGCGGGATGCTCCATGATCTGTTCTTGTATGATTGGCATACCCATGCGGCGAAGACGGGCGATCGGTTTCATGGCATAACACATCCGGAGAAAGCGTATCAGAATGCGCGCAAATTTTTTGATTTGAATCCGGTAGAAATAGATATTATTCGGAATCACATGTGGCCGGTGACACTTTTTGGGGTGCCGAGGACAAAAGAAGGATGGATTACGACGCTGACAGACAAGTATTGCGGCGCCTGTGAGACAAGCCGTCGAAAATAGAGAGACTCTGCCGTAAATTTCCAATGGACAGGCTCCATCAACCGCTAAATTCCGCAAAAGTCATATGCTATCATAAGCAAAAATATGCAGATGAGGTGATAGTATATGGAAAGACAATTTCCGAAAAATGTAAGGCAGATAGGAAATGTGAGCGATGAACCCAAGATCTATGTGGAAGATTATGTAGATACCTATCTGAACCAGCTAAAAGAAAAAGCGGCAAAAGAGCCGGTGATGGCGGTACTTGCCGGGGAGATTGTGACGCAGGAAGGGCAGGAAGTCGTTTACATATCCGGGGCGGTCCGGGTGGAAGAAGTGAAAACAGAAAATGGGAAGTTGGAGTTTGATATTGAAGCGTCAGATCGAGCGGAAGAACTTCGGAAAGAGCATTTTCCAACCTGTCAGACGATTGGATGGTGCCTGATTGAGAGCGGTAATCTGATGGGGCAGGAGCAGGAGGCGGCGAGAATTCACGAGCGTTTCTTTGCAAAAGCAAACAGCATTTTCATTCACAAGGATGCTGTGGAGAATGAGGAAGTATTCTACGCCTATAAGTTCGGGGAACTAATGCAGATGGGCGGACATTATATTTATTATGAAAAGAATCCCGATATGCAAAATTATATGATTCATGCGAGACGACAGATCGGCGTGACACCCAGTGAAGTGGTTGAGGATCGAGCTGCAAAGGATTTTCGCAGTGCCATAAGGGAGCAGCTGGAAGCAAAAGAGCATCATCAAAATTCCAGATTTGTATATGCTGCGAGCATACTGCTGATTGTAGTAGTATTGGCGATGGGTATCTCAACCATGAACAATTACGATAAAATGGAAGCGGTTCAGACGTCACTGGAAACGTTGTCGCAGACAGTGACAGAGCCAAAACAGAAAACGGAAACGCTCTCCGGGAAAGAAAGCAAGAAAGACACTCAGAGTGTGCAGAAAACAGGAACGGTGCCGGAAATTTCGACGGTGCAGGAGCAACTGGGAGACGAAGAGTATTATGAGGTGGTCAAAGGAGATACACTGGATCGAATCAGTGAAAAAGTGTACGGGGATGCATCCCATGTAGATGCAATCTGCAGGATGAACGGATTGTCAGATGGAAACCTGATTTATATCGGGCAAAAATTACTATTACCATAAAAAGAAGTGTGGTATAATAATTGCACTACATGCAATCCAAGCCGATTCCTCGGCTTGCTGCCACATTCGTGACAGATTATACCAGGCAAGCCACAGCTTGAAAAGTAAATACCCTTGCGGGTGCTTCCTTTTCTGCGCATTGTGGTATAATGATTGCGCTATATGCAATCCAAGCTACGGCTTGAAACTTTGAGAGGGAATACAGATGTTACACCGGAAGAACAGGAATCTCCATGTAGTACGGGAACCAGAAGATCCAACGGATGAGATTATCGATAGAATTATGGATGAACTTAACAGTGAGGATGGTAGGCTTCCAGACATGGAGGAAGAAATCAGAAAACGTAAAATAAAATTCAGAAGGAAGGTTATCCTGATTGCAGCAGCGGTTATCGCAGCAGTTGTGGGAGTTTATCTGCTGATTAATTTGCAGATGTACAGCGAAGTGCGTACGGTAGATACTTATGGAAATGGAAAAACGGCAAATAACGGGTATGCTCAGTTTGGAGATGGGGTGTTGAAATACAGCCGTGATGGTATTGCTTATCTGAATCAAAAAGGAGAAGAAGAGTGGAACCAGTCGTATCAGATTAAAACGCCGGTTATTGACGTGTGCGAAGAGGCGGCGGCTGTAGCAGATAAAGGTGGAAATGATATTGTTGTGTTCCAGGAAGAAGGAACCAAAGGCGAGATTCATACCACCATGCCGATTGAGAAGATCAACGTTTCTAAGCAGGGAATTGTCAGTGCGATTTTAAAAGGTGATGGGATAACCAAAATTATGTGCTATGATACGGCAGGAAATGTATTGGTGGAACACAAAACGTCTCTTTCGGGAACGGGTTATCCACTGGATGTGACCTTGTCTTCGGATGGAGAGACAATGCAGGTGCTGTATTTGTATACGCAGGCAGGCAGCATAACGTCCAAGGTTGTATATTATAATTTTGGAAAAGTGGGAGAAGACAAGGCAGATCACCAGGTGGCCATGGAAACATATGAGAATACGATTATGGCAGCAGGATTTTATATGAATGATTCTGTGTCTGTGGCGGTAGGCGATAACTGTCTGGTTATTTATCAGGGGGGCGACAAGCCGAAAGAACGGGTGAAAGTTCCGATAAAGAAAGAGATCAAAAGCGTCTTTCATAGTGAAAAATATATTGGACTGGTTTTGAAAAATGCAGGGAAAGAAGGATATGAGCTGCGGCTTTACAATACCAATGGAAAGATGGTTATGTCAAAAGATTTCACAGGAGACTATAACCACGTAAAAATCTGCGGTAATCAGGTGATTATGTATGATGGCAAGAAATGCAGTATTTTTATGAAAAATGGAATCCAGAAGTTTGAAGGGGAAATGAACAATAATATTTTGGAAATTTTTCCGATTGCCGGAGTGAATAAGTACATTGTGATGAATGCAAATGGAATGGAAAAAGTACGGCTTGTAAAATAAGGAGAAGCTATGAACTGGTTGTTTGTAATGGTAAGCTCGGTATTAGTGAGCGGAATGATAATCGGAGTCTGGCGCGGAGCCATTCGCATTGCAGTGTCCTTGGTGACGACACTGGTTACGTTGGTGTGTGTTTTTTTCGTGACACCGTATGTGGCGGGGGCGATTGCAGAGTATACACCGCTGGATGAGATGGTTCAAAAAGAGGTAGTCAGCGTAATGGCAGGTGAGGCGGCATCTATGGCGGCAGATCCGGAAGGAGAAAGCGTTACTGCAGAGGATGTTAAGCGGGTGTTGGAGGCTGCTGGAGTTACAGAGGACATGCTGGCTCAGTATGGAGTGAGCGTTGATGATATTCTAAATGGAAATATTACCAGTGAAGATCTGGAAAAATTTGGGGTATCCGGCAGTATCTTAGATGGTCTTAGCGGAGAAGCTTCAAAAGAAATGGAAGAAGCGATAAATAACGCCGAAATTCCAAGAGAATTGCAGATGCAGGCAATTGAACAGGCGGAGCTTCCGGAGATATTTAAGGAGCTGTTGTCGGCAAATAACAACGACGAAGTGTATCAGGAATTGGGGGCGGAGACGTTTGCCCAGTATGTGGGAAAGTATTTGGCGAAACTCATCATTCACCTGATTGCATTTCTCTGCACATTTGTGTTGATTACGATTGTGTTTCGAGCAATTGTATTTGCGCTTGATATTGTGTCGTCACTTCC